>BNJU01002453.1_pt1 | contig 84061 bp, 108 predicted proteins | sample 8539281 | NCBI WGS metagenome assembly BNJU01 (sample SAMD00202456, study PRJDB9452) | human saliva metagenome | isolation source: human saliva | place: Japan | reverse complement strand
GTTAATGGGATACAGATTGCAACTTTTTCAATTCATATCTGCCAACCGCACCCTGCACTTTGAGGGCGAGTGCCACACAGACACAGCAACTGCAGCACCGCTGGCAACGGCAGATTTGAAGAAGGGTGGTGTTGCGGATTTAGACACCCTTAGCGAACATTGCCGCAACTTCAGCCTTTATAGCGTCGCTTATGCTCTTCACTGAGTTTCCCCAAGCGTGAAGCGGTACTGCTTGCGCCAGGCGAAATCCACCGTCCACGTACCGCTGACAGCGCATGTAATCGCCAATCAGATGGTACTCGTGCACACGCTGCGACAGTGGTATCGTCGGACAACAGACGATCAAGCACTCTCTTCAGATACACCGTCAGTCATCCAACAGCGTGGAGCCTGTTAAATCAAAAGTGTGTTCAGAGATATTACCGTTTATTTGTACACACCTTGATTTTCAGAAGTTTTCCAGCAACGGCAAATCTGCTATCACTCTCCCGTGCCCTGAAAATACGGGATCAACCGCTCCCTATGGCAAATCCATAACGTGGCGATTTCTGTAAGACAAACCGTCCATTTCCCAAGCAATGGCTTTTTGCGTAAGTCCTCGGCAAATGCGAAAGTGTTGATTCGACTGTTTGCAGGATTTCGATTGATCATCAGCTTAGCCGGGCGTATGGTAATCCGCAATCTGATCCGACAAATCCAGAATATCCCCATCTTCACTGCGCAGCCTCTGCACTGACGAACGGCTGCTTTCCTGATGTTACTAAGAAATTTTCTTTGGCAGTATTGATGGCAATCCGGTACAGACCAGGTATAAAAACGCGCTCTCGCTACGGAAAATTCGGCAAAGGCACGGTAAGCCCTGATCATTGCCTCTTGCAGCCACATCGTTGACTTCGTGTTCGTCTTTGACAAAACGGGAAATCAATCTGATGAGCCGACGCTGATATTTGACATCAGCATCTCGAGATGCTTTTTGTTCGCCTTTCTGCGCGCGCTCTGCCAAGACCTCATCAATCTGGCGATCATTCATATTTTACCTTATATATAACTGCATTATAAGCTATAAAAGTTGTAAAGTAGTAAAGCGTGCAAACAGTTAAAGGAACAGCTACTGCCGCGATCTGGTTCCATTTATATCTCAAAATTTTTCCTGAAACCGGTAAAAACCGTCAATCCCTTTGAAAATCGTGGCCACCGTAGGTTAACAATAGTAATGCAGTTTCCGTCAGTATTTGGTGATAATCGGCCAGCATTTTCTGGACGAACGGCACAATATGGTTTTCTGCAACACTCTTCTGCAACGTTTTATACACCACACTATTCATCATATCATCACTGCCCGCCGTCCGAGAATTGACTTCTTCTTCCAAGACCGATTCCGGCAATCCGTTGCGGTGCGGCGCAGAAAAAGCCGTTTTTCTTGGAGAATATCTTTTCAGACGACCTCTGACTTCTTTTCCTTTATCCAATCCGCGTCCGCAAACTGGTTTTGTTTCAATATGAATAAAAATCCCGGTAAACATACCGATGTTTCGCCGAACTGCCATTGTACAGTTTCCGCTTCAACAGTATCCGCGCGAAAATCCGCCAGCTTTCTCGCGAGAACTTTCCACAATCCCATTCTCTTTAAAAACCGCCAAAGAATCCGGCTGCGGCGCGCTTCGCTGAATGTCTGCCAGCGGCTGACTTGAAAAGCCCACTTTGGCAAACCGTCTGATAATCCGCTTCGACAACTTCGTTTAAAATCGCCAAATCGGTTTTGATAACGAACAGAATGTTAGCACACAGCATGACGGTCAAAATTCGAGATGCGCTCCCGCCAAACCGGCAACGCCTCGTAACGCATCCAATTTCTTAAAAGCTGTATCGGCGTTACTTTCGTCTTCAATGTTCGGCGGGTTGCGAGGCAGCGGCGAAGCTCCAGTTCTTTTCGAAAACGTCGCAGCGGCCGCCAGATTTGCGTTCTCATCCAGCTTGCGCCATTGCGGCATGGTGGCAAGTGTTCGATACCGCCGCCGCGAACCGCCGCGAGCATAGAAATGTTTTCAATTTGGTCATCCTGATGGTGCGCCAATGCGATGATGCGGAGGGGTCGTCTGAAAACGCCTGATAACGCACTTTCCGTGCGGCGGCTTCGATTCCCAAGCCGTCTTTTTGACTTCAACTTTACGCTTCGAACGGCACATTCCATTCTTGCATAAGCGTGCAAAACCCGCAGCCAGTCATCCGCATTGCGGCTCAATCCGTGATGAACGTACAAAGCGTACGTCCGCATTCAACCAAGCTCTTCCCGCAAACACGCGAGCATATGCCGCAACACTACCGAACTCAAACCGCCGCTCAATCCGATCGTTACCGTACAACCATCAGGAAGCGAACGCGCCGAAAGACGCATGGTTTCCAACAAACTGCGGCATTGAGGCGGAAGGTTTTCAGACGACGTCGGGTTCATATGGCGTAATCTATGCTGTCGGCAAGGCAAGTTCTTAGAAATGAAAAAGCAGGCAGGGGGGAGCTTCTGCCTGCTTTTCTACACATTAATTGTTTACTTATCCGTAAACCTGCCGTAAGCCAGTAATCCGGTCAAAACGGCGCGACAGCAAATCCGCCATCGGCATATTTTGCGCTCGTGCAACTCGGTTTCAACACCGTTTTGACGTTTTTGCATGGTCGTTTCAAAAATCGCGGTGCGCCCCGCCCAAAGGCTCGTTGATTACGGTATCGATCAAATCCAGTTCTTGCAGGCGTTTGGCGGTAATGCCCAAGGCTTGCGCGGCATCTGCCGCTTTTTCGGCGGTTTTCCACAGAATGGACGCGCACCCTTCCGGAGAGATAACCGAGTAAGTCGAATATTGCAGCATATTGACGCAATCGCCAACCGCAATCGCCAGCGCGCCGCCGGAACCACCCTCGCCGATAATGGTACACAAAAACCGGCACACGCAGGCGGGTCAATTCGTACAGGTTGCGTCCGATGGCTTCGGACTGACCGCGCTCTTCCGCGCCGATGCCCGGATACGCACCCGGCGTATCGACAAAAGTCATGACGGGAATATTGAATTTCTCGGCAGTCTGCATCAGGCGCAACGCTTTACGATAGCCTTCAGGCGCGGCACACCGAAATTGCGGCGGATTTTTTCTTTGGTATCGCGGCCTTTTTGATGGCCGATAACCATCACGCTTTGTCCGTTGAAGCGCGCCAAACCGCCGACGATGGCATGGTCGTCTGAATAATGGCGGTCGCCGTGCAACTCTTCAAAATCGGTGAAAATGGCTTGGATGTAATCTAAGGTGTAAGGACGTTGGGGATGGCGTGAAACCCGAGAAATCTGAGCGGGTGTCAGCTTGTTGAAAATCGATTTTGTCAGGTCGTTGCTTTTCTTCTGCAATCTGGCGATTTCATCGGAAATATCGACGGCGGATTCGCCCTGCACAAAAGCGCAACTCTTCGATTTTATTGGTTAATCTCGGCGATGGGTTGTTCAAAATCCAAAAACTGGTCTCATAGGGTGAAGCTCTCGGTAGGGACGCTGCCGCTATCATACGCCAATCAGGCATATTTGGCAGCATTTCTCATGGAGGATATGCCGTGCAAAACGGCAGATAATCGGGCGGATGCCTTTTCAGACGACCTTTACGGATGATATAGTATATCTGCACCAAACAAATGAAGTGCCGTATCTCATGATAAACTTCCCATTCAGTTCAATCATTTCAAACAGGCTGCGAAAAACGAACACGACAATACGGCGATGCGGCTCGACAAATGGCTTTCGGCTGCGCGCTTTTTCAAAAACCCGCGCGCTGGCTCAAAACATGTCGAATTTGGGCAGGGTCTCAGGTCAACGGCGCCAAAGTCAAAAACAGCAAAAGACATCAGCGCGGGCGACATCATCGACCCGACGCTCAATTCACTGCCTTACAAAAATCAAAGTATTGGCACTCAACCACCAGCGCCGCCCTGCCCCGAAGCGCGTCAGCTTTACGAGAAGACATGAAAACCGCCGCCGAACGCGAAAGCGCAGAAACAACTCGACTCGACGCAAGCCGCATCAGCGCGGCGTCATCCCGACAGCAGGCCGACCAAACGCGATCGCCACAACTCGACCCTGGCTGAAGCGCGACAGCTGGTAGGATTCGAGTTTGTCTTGGTGGAATCGTACTTTTCAGACGACCTTTATCAGAAACAGGGTCAGTCGTCTGAAATCTATCCGAACTCAAAACAGGCAGGTTTTCCCTGCCCGTTGTTTTCGTTTCTAAAACCCTTATCCAAAACGCTGAATTTGTATTCCACCTGACCGCGCAAGACGTTAACGTCTTGTCTCGTTTGAACCGGCAGTCGGGTAACTTGTTTGCCCGCCAAGTAAAAGCCTGACACTTTCAGTTTTTCCAAGGAACGTAGGGTCGCGCCGACTTGTACGCCTTTGTACGTTTTTACCGTAGTCTTGTACGGAAGATACGCCTGAAGCGCAGCCGACGCGGCGGTAATTCAGGAAGGCGTCGTGGAATTGCGGACCTTTCCAGTCGGCAAGTTTATAGCGGACTTCGGTGAAACACGCCGTCGTTTTGATTTTTGTCCTGCGTCGTTATAGGCTCGATGTTGACTTGCTGACTCGCCGCCATCCAACGCCAATCGTCGCTGAATTTGACATCTGCGCCGATTTCGCCGAAGACGGCGTTTTCTTCGCGCCGCGCACGTCTATGTCTTTCATGAAAGCTGACGGTTGCTCCGACGTTGATGTTTTCGTTAATCGGCAGGCTGCTTTGAATGGCGGCGAAGTGCTTTGCTGGCGGCCGCCCTATGCCCCATACGCTGTCGTTGAGGCTGCGGTGCGGCGGCCTGCGTAAATTTCGGTGGCAGGGCTTTTGTTGTCAAAGAAGATTTCGCCGCCGGTTACCGGTATCCCAGACGCGTCCGTGGGAGGAGAATGCGCCGAATTTACCGACGCGGGCTTTGACGCCTTCGGAAATCGAGCCTTCGGCATAGAGTTTATTCACGGGAACATCGTGGTCGCCGCTGAATTTGCCGGTTTTCAAGTCGATGTTGGGTCTCGATTTGGGTCACCAGTTTCAGTCTTTATAAAGCTTTTGGCGCAAACCAGAATTCGGCGTTGAAATTGGTATTGAGGCGTCGGGCGGGATTGGTGCTGCTGCTGTTGGCATTGATGTCTTTGGTGTCGGCCGGACGCGAAATGTGCCGTTTACGGTCAGCAGATCGTTGAAAATGCTGATTTTGTCTTCGTCTTTGCGGATGACGCTGCCCGAATTGACGTAATCGCTCGTCGCCGCCAATGCGGCGGCATCGCGCCCACGCTCAGCGGTTTCTGCAAATGCGGTGGGTAATGCCGCCAAGGCAGCGCATCAACGGCAAAGGATGGATGTTCATGCCAATTCCGATTGAAGGGTGCAAGTATTTTTAACAAAATTCCTAATCAATACTTTGTTAGAAATTTACTAATTTTTGTAATCGAACAGCTGTATCCTATGAAAGACGGGTACAAACCGTCAAGAAGATTTAGAGTATTATGCTGTACTTTCAAACCGAGTTTTGACGCATATCAATGAAAGGTCGTCTGAAACTTTGGCAGCATCGTTTCGTTTTCAGGCGACCTTGGTCGGATTTCAAGCGCAACACTAGGGTACCAGTGGTTGGGAACAGATTTAGAATAAAACACTTGGCGTTTCGCTAGCCAAGTGTTTTTCTCGGCCGGTGGTTCAACTCATCTTGAACCCTGCGTATCTCCCGATCGCTGATGTTTTCGAAATCGTTTGTTTTGGGGAAATATTGCTGGATAGAGTCCGTTGGTGTTCTCATTCAGCCCTTTCTCCCAAGAATGGTAGAGTGGCAGAGTAGGTTTTCGCCTCAATGCTGGCTATTTTGGTGTGTTGGTAGAACTCTTTGCCGTTATCCATGGTGATGGTGTGGACTCTGGCTTTATATGCCTTTAATACTAATGGCCGCCCGAGCAGTGTCTTCGACTTTAAGTTCTTTAATTTGCAGATGATGATGTAGGCGGGTAGTGCGTTTGACCCAGGTCAATAACGCGCTTTCTGATTTTGCCGACGATGGTGTCGGCCTCCAATCGCCGATGCAGGGTTTTCGGTCGACGATATGCAGGTCGGTTTTCTATGCCGACGCGGTCGGGCACTTTGCCTCTGATCCATGTGCTGCCGTAGCGTTTGCGGTAGGGTTTGCTGCATATTCTGAGATATTTGCGCACAAAAAATGCCGCCGTTGCTTTTTGTCTTCTGAAGGTAGCGGTAAACGGTGCTGTGATGGAGTGTGATCCCGTGGTGTTTATGCAGGTAGGCACATACTGTGTTCAGGACTGAGTTTGCGGCGGATAAGGGTGTCGATGTGTTGAACCAGCTGCGAATCGAGCTTATAGGGTTTTCGCCGGTGCTGTTTGGTCAGCCGGCTTTGCTTCTGGTGCTTTTTCGGCGCTGTATTGCTGTCCTGATGCAGTGCCGCTTGATTTCGCGAGCTGATGGTGCTTTTGTGACGGTTAAGCTGTTTGGCGATTTCGGCGATGTGCAGTGGCGGGACAGGTATTGGATATGGTATCGTCTCGTCTTGGGTCAGTTGTGTGTAGCCCATGGCAATCTTTCTTGCAGGAAGGCTGCATGCTACCGCATACTGGCCTTTTTCTGTTATGGAAAGTTGCACTTCAAATGCAGATCCGCCGACCTTTAGGGTTTGATTCAAGCTTTCGGTACGAATATCGCATCCAAGATGTCGCCCAATGCCGTGCGGCGGGTTTTGCGGGTCTCCACCGCCAACCGCCATCGTTCTTCATTTCCCCAAAAGACGAAGCGTTCCCGCGCACGGGCGATGGCGGTAGAGCAGCGCATTGTTTAGCCAGACAGCGCGTCACCTCCGCCCTGCTCTATTTTCCCCGACGGCGGCAGCAGCCAGACTTCCCGATATTCCGAACCTTGGCTTTATGCACAGTCATGGCGAACGCGGAGTCAAACTGCGGCAGGCGGCTGATGGCGATGAAGCCGTCCGCATTCGGGAAATACGCCGCCAAGCCGTTCGCCGATTCCGCGTCGGCATACATCAGCCCGATATCGCCGTTGAACACTTCCAGCGTATAGTCGCTGCGTGCAATCATGATGATTTGTCCGGCGAACCACGGCGTATCCGCGCCCGCCCGATGTTTGCGTTGCGAATAACGGCAATACTCTTCGTTGAACGCTCTCGCGTCCTGCCGCCTGCCGCCAAAACGACCACGTCCGCCGCGTGTCCGAACGCCAGCGCCACATCGTTTTTATCGACTGCCTGCCAATATTTTTCGTGTTTGCGGTAAAGCAGTTCACCTGCTGTTTCAGACGACCTCGGGATTTCCAGCTCGTCGGGGAACAAGGTAAACTGCGCCCAACCTTCCCGCCCTTGCCCGATACGACCGCCCTGCTAGCCAAACCGATGCCGCTATTTGCGCCGAAACGGTGGCTGACTGTCAGTTGCGCGACGTTTTGCGACAAAACCGGCGGATTTTTCCTCCACGGGGAAACCGTGTTCAGGCAGATAAATGCTCAGCTGATCCGCCGTCTCCTTATCCAAAACCGTCCGTCTCGACAACGCCGCCAATACCGCGCCGACACCGACCGAAGGCAGTTGGAACTCGTCGCCCAAAAATCACGCGGCGAGCCTGACGGAATCGCACGCAAGTGAAGCAGGCAGGAAACATCCAACATCGAAGCCTCATCCACCACCAACACATCCAAAGGCAGCGGGCGGTTGCCGTCAAACGCAGCAGCATTTGCGGCGGGCGCAGTTTCAAAAGGCGGTGGACCGTCTGCCCTTCCAGCGCGGACAAATGATTGCACCGCGTCCGGCATCTCGAAACCGTCCACCGCACGATGCAGCGCGTGCCGCTACATGCGCCGCCGCGCCCTGCCCGTCGGTGCAGCAGAGCTGATACGCGGCAGGCGCGTGGCAGAGTTGGTGCAAACCAGCCCCAAAAGTTTCGCCACTAGTCGTCGTCTTGCCCGTACCCGCGCCCGTAATCAGCATAAACGTCTGAAGCAAAGCAAAGCTCCCGCCGCATCCTGCTGCCCTGCGCTGCCTTTGTCGGCAAACCAGCCGGACAAGTTTTGCGACGCGCTCATCCATCCACAGGCTCGACTTCCGCTTCAGCCAAACGCTCGATTTCAGCCGCCAAATCATGCTCGAGCCGCCACATCCGCCCCAAAACAACTTTCGCCCTGCAATACCAATGGCGACGCGCCCTGCCTGACTGTCGGCGCCAATCCCGCCAATTCCTCCGCCTCGCCCTCATCCAGCCACACAAACGAATGCCCGTTCTGCAAAGCCGCAAACAGCCGCAACACATAAGGCGTCAGCACCGCAGCATGCCCGGGTACACAACGCCCAGCAAATAGCCCGGCCGCTTGTGCGGCAGGTTCAAATCATCGGCAGTATTCTCAGCCATCTTCGTTTCCGTATTGAAAAAGATCGTCTGGAAACGGAACCAGCTCAGACGACCTGTACTCATCCTGTATTATATAGTGGAAATCAACTGGCAACCTTGACAGAGGTAACAGTTGCCCAAACTATAGATAGCAGATGGATGGTTTGTCGAGAGTTGAAAAACAGACGACGACACATGAAAAAGTCTCAACGCCTTTAGCCAGTTTTATGAAATTCTGCCTAATACCCTGCTCTTCAGTTACCCAAAATCAGTATTTAGATACAGAAATCGCCTCGATAAGTCCCGGTTTTACGGTAACGCCGAGTCCGATTCGGCGCTCACCCTACCTGAATAAATCCTGTTCCACTTTCCACTTCAAACGAAAAATGTTTGGGTTGATGGACAAATATTGCGTATTCACGCGCTGATTTCTGATAGGTGGATTTCTTTGACTTTACCCAGCATTTGCTGCATCTTGATCTTCGTACCAGGGTGTACGCGATGCTGTGCGACAGGCGGAAGAGCCGGTCTCCAAAAATCAATATGCAGTTTTATAGGTGTATCAGGATCGTCTTGTCCATCTTGAGAAGCGAAAACCAAGACGTCTTTAGACAACGTGATGGCAACATACGCCAGTACCATCGCCATCGCTTGTTCTCTCTATTTTCGCCTTTGGGAGTTCTGTTTACCTGCTTTAAATTCTGCCCCACCCTAATTCCTCCGATACCGTCTTTTTAGATCAGACATTCGGCGGCGGCCGGCATGGAAAGACCCAAAATCAATGCGCTCATGATCCCGATTTTGTGCAACATGGTGTTTTCCTTTTCCAAAGGTAAGATATTAACATATCAGCATACGTAGGAATTATCGTTTTCAGACGAGCCCATTTTCTCTATTTTTGCCAATCTTACGTCCATTCTCCAACAAATTCCGTCTCCTCCTTCCGCTGCATTTTGTGGATATAATCGCCCTTCCTGGTTTTCGGACGACCTCGCGCATGCTCAGCCAGCCACGCCTTCCATGCCGGCAACCACGCCGATATGCTCAAGACATTTTACCTCTTCTCACGCTGAATATTTCCAACCTCAAAGACAAACCGCATTGGTATATCGACACCCACAGCGGCGCAGGTTTTGTGCGATTTGCGTGGCGAGCAGGCGGAAGGTCGGAGAATACCGGCAGGGGATTTGCGCAGCTGCTTCAGCAGATGCGCTGCCTCGGATTTGTCCGACTTCACGGTCGTCTGAAAGAAATCCGCCCGATGAGAACCTCTACTGCGGCTCGCCCTGGCTTGCCCGCTTTCTGCACCAGAGAATGCGACAAACTTCGCCTATTCGAGCTTCATCCTGCCGATTTTGCGCATTTGCAAAACAACATGAAAGAAGCCCGTCTGGGCAAACGCGGGCAAATCACGCAGGCTGACGGCTATCGCGGGACTGATTTCGCTGCTTTCCCCGCCGCGCGCCGCAGCACGGGTACTGAGTCGACCCGCCCTATGAAGAAAAACGGGATTACCGCCGCGTTGTCCAAACCCTGCAAGACGCGCTCAAACGTTTTCGAGTCGGGCTGTTATCTGGTTTGGTATCCCTGCTTGAGCCGCGAAGAGAGCCGCAAGCTGCCGGAACAGTTGAAAAACTCATGCCCGAAAATACCTTCAAAGCCGAGCTGATGTCCACAAACCCCGCAAAGACGGCTTCGGTATGCACGGCAGCGGGATGTTGTCGTCAATCCGCCCTATCTCTTGGCATTGGCGAGATACGCTGCCAAGCTGACGGAAATTCTGGCTCAAGATGATGCGGCGCGTTTCGTTTTAGACTATCATCAAATAAACCGGCAAAGGTCGTCTGAAACCGGTTTCAGACGACCTTCTATCAGTTTTCCGCCAAAATACCCGTCTCTTTTCCTTCCGACCGTCTTCAATGTCCCAGCACCGTCATCCATATCGACGCCGGACGCGTTCTACGCATCGGTAGAACTACGCGAGCAGCCGCATTTGAGGACTGCCCGTGGTCGTTGCGTGGGAGGCGCGCGTTCGACATTTGCGCCGCATCGGGCGAGGCGCGGCGGTTCGGGCTGCATTCCGCGATGTCGGTGGCGACGGCGAAAAGGCTGTGTCCGCAAGCGGTGTATGTGCCACCGCATTTTCGATTTGTACCGTCAGGTTTCCGCGCAGATTCATGCCGTATTCAGGCGCTATACTGATTTAATCGAACCCTGCTCGCTGGATGAAGCTCTATCTTGATGTGACCCACACTCAAAAACATCCCTACGCCAGCGAAGTTGCCAAAGAAATCCGCGCCGCCATTTTTGAGGAAACCGGTCTCACTGCTTCACGCAGGCATCGCGCCAGAATAAATTTCGGCGAAAATCGCTTCGACTGGCGCAGACCGAACGGGCACTCGTCCTGCCGCCGCACAAAGTCGTGGCATTTTTGGAAACCCGCCCCAGGCGGAAATCCCTGGCGTGGGCAAGGTCACGCTGAAAAATGCAGTCGCTGGGATGCAGACGGGCGCGATTGCGCCGTGTTCGAGCGCGGCGAACCTTAAACCATTTCGGACGCTACGGCTACCGCCTATGGTTTGGCGCGCGGTACGGACGAACGCCCCGTCAAAGCCGAACGCGAGACGCCTCAAATCTCCACCGAAATACCCTGCCCGAAGACCTGTCGCTCGAACAGGCAGCCGGACACCTGCCCCACCTTGCCGAAGACCTGTGGCGGCAAATCATGCGCAAAAACGTCGAAGCCAAAGGAGTAACCCTCAGCTGAAAACCCACGGTTCCGCATCATCGCCGCTCCCTGACCTACTCTTCCGTCCTGCCTGACATCGACGCCCTGCTTTGCGCCGCGCAAACCCTGATGCAGCGCGTACCGCCCCAGAGAGAAGACGCTTTCCGCCTCATCGGCATGAGGCGTGAACCACTCGTGCCGAAAGACCGCAGCAATCGCTATGGTTATAAGAAATAGAAAAGCATTCTTTTCCCCATCACGCGAGAGACCGCTCGACAATAATAAAAGTTCCGAACGAACTTTCAGACGACCTCTTTTTGCCGCAAGAGAGGTCGTCTGACAAAATCAGGAACAGCAAACCATGTCCTCTTCGTCCCCAGCTTTGCGCATCCCGACGCCAAGCGAAGCCGAACGGCGCAGACTGCCCGAGTTGACCGCCACGCTCGAAACCCGCCTCAAACACTATTGCCCGCCGCTATCCGCAGCCGTTTTCCGCCTCCAGCCTTGCCGTCAGGGAAGACATCGATCTACCGACGCCATCTGCCGCCTGAAACTTCCCCTGCGCATCATCGCCCTCGACACCGGCAAAGCTCAATCCCGAAACCGCCGCCCTGATTACCGCCGTCAGCGTCACGTTTGCCAAAACCGAGCTGGAAGTCTCCACCTGATCCCGAAAGCGCGCGGCAGTTTGAGCAGGAATTCGGCGCAACCGCCATGTACGACAGCGTCGAGGCTGCCGCCGTGCTGCACACATCCGCAAAATCGAGCCGCTCAACCGCGCCCTGAAAACGCCCCCGCCTGGCTGACCGGTCAACGCCGCAGCCAATCGGCAACCCGCAGCGAACTGAGTTTGGAAGAAAACCGACCACAGCCGCAACATCGCCAAGTTCAACATTTTCGACTGGGAAGAACGACGTCTGGGCATACCGCGCAAGCCTACGACGTTCAGCTCAACGCCCTGTAGTTTCCGAGGCTACCCGAGCATGGGCTGTAGAACCCTGCACCCGCCCGTCAAAGCAGACGAAGACATCCGCGCCGGACGCTGGTGGTGGGAAAGCAAGGACAGCAAAAGAATGCGGGCTGCACAGATAATCCTTGTCAAGCGAGCAAAAGGTCGTCTGAAGAAACAAATTCAGTCAGACGACCTTTTTCATGAGGTGGCATTCTTAAATTTTCAGGTGGAAAAACGGAAGTTTTCTATTTTAAATATTATCCATTCCCTAAAACGACAATATCGTTTTTATGAATTCGCTTTTAACTTCGCATAGCCTTAAATTACTGCAAAAAGAAACACATTTGACCCTACGATTTAATAGGCTATGGTTTAATAAAAATAACAATATTCCACATACGCACCGCAATGCTTTTCCCTCCTCCTTACAGAAAGGATGTTGCAGTGCCCTGCTTGATCCGTACGTTGCCTCGTCTGACTGCTTTCCTGCTGTCCACCTTCGCAGCATTCTCTGCCAGCCGTACAGGCAGCCACACACCAGTAGCACTGACACGACTCTGAAAGCTGGGGCGAGCTTTCTGAAGAGTTCCGTTATGCTCGACAGCAAAAACCAATCTCCCGTCAACATTACAGAAACCGTCTCAGGCAGACTGCCCGCCATCAAAAGTCAATTACAAAACCGAGCGCCGTGACGTGGAAAACAACGGCCACACCATCCAAGTCAACTACCGGAAGGTGGCAATGCCCTCAGCGTAAAACGGTCGCACCTACACCCCGAAACAATTCCGTTTCACGTACCCAGTGAAAACCAAATCAAAGGCCGCACCTTCCCGATGGAAGCCCACTTCGTCCGCGTGACGAAAACCGCCAGCCTTTGGTATTGGCAGTATTGTACGAACCAGCAAAACCAACGACCGCCTCGCACCTATATGGAACGTGATGCCGATGAAGGAAGGAAAGGTAAACTCTCGACAAAGCCTTCGACGCCGGCTACCCTGTTGCCGAAACGGCTGGAATGACTACCGCTTTGCCGGTTCGCTGACCACGCCCCGTGCAGCGAAGGCGTATCGTGGCTGCTGTTGAAAACCTACGACCACATCGATCAGGCGCAGAGAAAGGTCACCAGCGCCGTCGGCTCGCACAACAACCGCCTGTCCCAGCCGCTTAACGCGCGCGTTGTCATCGAATAAAACAGTAAAGCCGTACAGAAAAGGTCGTCTGAAAAACCAAATCGAGGTTTTTCAGACGACTTTTTCGCTCATCACATCGCTTTCGGAACAAAGTCATCGGCTTGGGTTTCAACTCAAACCGATTTCGCCAGCAGCTCCGCTTAAAATAACCCGCCTTTTTGCGCTCTTCCATCGCCGCTTCGGACACGCGGTCGTCCATGCGCGTGGCGCTGCGTTCGGAAATGGTGGCTGCTGCGGTTTCGGCGATGATGTCTTCGGGCGTGGCGGCGGTGCTGGCTACGGGGCAGGTGCAGGAAATGTCGCCGACGGTGCGGAAGCGCACGTCATGGTTGAAACTTCGCCTTCGCGTTTCGGCGTCAGCGGGGTAACGGGGACGAGCAGCCCGCCGCGTTCGACGACTTCGCGTTTGTGGCTGTAATAAATTGGCGGCAGCGCGAGGTTTTCGCGGGCGATGTATTGCCAGATGTCGAGTTCCGTCCAGTTGGAGATGGGGAACACGCGCATGTTTTCGCCGCTAAAGAGCCGCGTATTGTAGAGCGACCAGAGTTCGGGACGCTGGCTTTTCGGGTCCCATTGTCCGAATTCGTCGCGGAACGAGAAATATCCGCTCCTTCGCCCGCGCTTTTTCCTCATCGCGCCGCGCGCCGCCCATCAGCGCGTCAAAGCCTTGTTCTTCAATGGTTTCACCAGCGTATACCGCCTCGCGCGGCGTTGCGCGAATCGGTTTCGCGGCGCAGGACGACCGTGCCTTTTTTGATGGGTCTTCGACGCTGCCGACCACCAGTTGCACGCCCGTGCGCGCCACGGTTTCATCGCGGAACTGAATCACTTCGGGGTAATTGTGCCCCGTATCGACGTGCAGCAGCTTAGAACGGCAGCAGGCGGGCGGCCTTCAGTTTGAACGCTGACCGCCAGCGCCAGCAAAACGAGCGAATCCTTGCCGCCGGAAAACAGCAGCGCGGGATTTTTCGCTTCGGCGACGACTTCGCGGATGATGTAGACGGATTCGGCCGAGCCAGTCTCAGTGGTGGTTTTGAATAGACATATTGTTCTCTTTAGCAAAACTCAGATAGGCGGTACTCTCAAGAGGTCGTCTGAAAAACGGAAAGAATGGTCTGTTTTGAAGCAAAAGATGATTTCGTTATATTGGCGGGATCGTCTGAAAAGAGTTGCCGTTTTCAGACGATCTTTTTGCCGCGCGGCAACGGAAACGGCACATATAACCAAACTCGATAAGATAAGCAAAACCATTCTTTCCGCCAAAGCCTCGCGGGATTTTTAAGATGGGCGGCACGATAGCTTAATAAGAGAACACGCCATGAACCATTATCCCCTGTTTGCCGATTTGAACGGCCGCCCCGTCCTGCTGGCGGGTGCGGGCAAAGTGGCGGAACGCAAAGCCGAAAAGCCTGTTGCAGGGCAGCTGCGGTCAGGGTTGTCGCCCGCGAACTCAATCCCGTTTTCCAAAAATGGGCGGACGAAGGCAAAATCGAATGGCTGGGCAGCGAATTTTACGACGACGACTTTGGACGACGTATTTTTCGCCGTCGCCGCCACCGACGATTACGCTTTCAACCGCCGCATTTTCCAAGCGGCGGAGCAGCGGCTAAACTCTGCAACACCGTCGATACCGCGGATTTGTGTTCTTCACCGTCCCCTGCCGTCATCGACCGCAGCCCGCTCAAAATCGCTGTCTCCAGCAGCGCGACTCGCCCTGTTTTGGCGCGTAAGTGGCGGCAAAATCATCGAAACGCTCATCCCGCTGCACACCGCTCAAAATGGCGGCGCTCGCAGGGCAAATGAAAGCAACGCGGTCAAAGCCAACATCACAGGCACGACAAACCGCCGCCGCTTTTTGGGAAAACCTGTTCGACAGCCGTTTTAACGCGCTCGCCGCACAGGGCAATCCTTTTGATGCCGCCGAAGCAGAGCTTGTCGCGCAGCTTGACGGCTCGGCGCGGCAAAAAGGCGAAGTCGTCCTGGTCGGCGCAGGCCCCGGCGACGCAGGGCTGCTCACTCTGCACGCCTTGCAGGGCGATACAGGCGGCGGATGTCGTGTTTCACGATGCCTTTAGTTTCAGACGAGGTCTTAAGCATGGTGCGCAAAGACGCGGACAAAATCAGCGTCGGCAAACGCGCAGGTTCGCACCACGTCCAACAAGAAGAAACCAACCGCCTCTTGGTCGAATACGCCCGCCAGCGTTTGCGCGTCGTCCGGCTCAAAGGCGGCGACCCTTCTGTTTTTCGGACGCGGCGGCGAAGAAGCTCAAGTCTTGCGGCAGGCAAACATCCCCTACCGCATCATCCCCGGCATCACCGCCGCACTGGGTGCGACCGCCCACGCAGGCATCCCCTCACACACCGCGACTGCGCCCAAAGCGCTCTTTCGTGACCGGACAGCAGCAAACACGACGGACACCAACCCGACTGGCGCACGTCGCCCTCGACAAACCAAACCCTGGTCGTCTATAGGCACGCTCAAAGCCGCCGAAACCGCTGAAAAGCTGATGGCACATGGACGCAGCGGCGACACACCCGTCGCTATCGTTTCCAACGGCACGCTCCCGCATCAAAGCGTCGTGACAGGGTCGTCTGAAAAACCTGTCCGAGCTGGCAGAAAACGCCCGCGTCCCGCGTTGATTATTATCGGCGAAGTCGTTTCCCTGCACGAAGAATTGAAATGGTTTCAAGAAAATCCCGCGCAAAGCCGCCTTCACACGATGCACGAACAAGCCGCCCGAGCGTTGTTCCAAATTATCTGAAATAAACAAAGGTCGTCTGATTCAGCACCATCGACACCCTTATCCGCGCAAACTCAGTCCCGAACAAGTATGCGCCTACCACGCAAACACCACGGGATCGCTCCATCCACAGCACCGTTTACCGCCACCTCGCCAAGACAAAAGCAACGGCGGCATTTGTGCGCAACATCTCTAGAATATGCAGCAAACGCTACGGCAGCACATAGATCAGAGGCAAAGTGCCGACCGCGTCGGCATAGAAAACTGACCTGCTATCGTCGACCGGAAAACCCGCATCGGCGATTGGGAGGCCGACACCATCGTCGGCAAAAATCAGAAAAGCGCGTATGACCTTGGTCAAACGCACTACCCGCTACACCATCATCTGCAAATTAAAGAACTTAAAAGCCGAAGACACTGCCCGGGCGGCCATTAGGGTATTAAAGGCATATAAAGCCAGAGTCACACCATCGCCCATGGATAACGCGCAAAGAGTTCTACTCAACACACCAAAAATAGCCAAAGCATTGAAGGCGAAAACCTATTTTTACGCTTCCCACCATTCTTGGGAGAAAGGGCTGAATGAGAACACCAATGGACTCATCCGGCAATATTTCCCAAACAAACCGATTTCGAAACATCAGCGATCGGGAGATACGCAGGGTTCAAGATGAGTTGAACCACCGGTCGAGAAAAACACTTTGGCCAGCTGAAACGCCAAGTGTTTTATTCTAAATCTGTTCCAACCACTGGTACCCTAGTGTTGCACTGAAATCCGAATCCAAGATCGTCTGAACGACGAACCGCCCCTTGTGGTTGGATGGGTTGTCCAACTGGGGGCGGTTCAGGTTTCAGACGACCTTTTGCCTTTTGGCTGCGGTTACATATAGTGGATTAAATTTCAATCAGGACAAGGCGACGAAGCCGCAGACAGTACAGATAGTACGGAACCGATTCACTTGGTGCTTCCAGCACCTTAGAGAATCGTTCTCTTTGAGCTAAGGCGAGGCAACGCCGTGCTGGTTTAAAGTTAATCCACTATATTTTTCTACCGTATCGCTTTTTGTTTGGACACCAAAAGTTGGTCGATTTTTCAGATTTTTCGGTGTCGATGATTTCAAATTTATAGCCCGCGTAAACCAAAAATCGGTGCGTTTCGGGATTTTTCGCAGGGAATACATCATAAAGCCGGCGATGGTTTCGTAGTTTTTCCGAGTTGGGAAACTCTTCGATGTCCAGCGCGCGCATGACGTCGGCGAGCGGGGTCGCGCCGTCCACCAGCCAGGTATCTTCGGTGCGGCGAGATGATTTGCGGCTCTTCTTCGGTATTGACCAGCTCGCCCATGACGATGCTCATCACGTCTTTCAGCGTTACCAGCCGACCACCAGCGCGTATTCGTTCACCACCACGGCAAAGTCTTCGCCGGAAGTTTTAAAGGTTTCAATACATCGTAAAGCGACAGTGTGTCGGGGATGAACAAGGCTTTGCGCAACACGCGCTTGTCGGTCAGGGCGGACGTCTTTTCTTTTACAAAGTCAGCAGCGTGTGTGATTCGATGCAGCCGATGACGCGTTCCAAATCGCCGTCGCACACCAAGAATTTGTTGTGCGGTTTTTCCGACATGATTTCCAACACGGTATCGTTGCTGTCGTTTTTATCGAAATAGGCGATGTATTCGCGCGTGCTCATGGTGGAAGTCACCGTGCGCGCCTGCATGTCGAAGATATTTTCAATCAGGTAGTGTTCCTGCTGCTCAACACGCCTGCCTGCGCGCCCGCATCAACGACGGCGTAAATGTCTTCCGAAGTCAGCTGCTCTTGGCGGACGGTGGAAATTTTGAAGAGTTTGAATATCGCGTTCGCCAGCCCGTCAAATGTCCAAACGAAAGGCTTTAGGATAAAAATCAAGAACATCATCGGCCGCACGATGCGCACCGCCACCGCTTCGGGATGGGTCATTGCTGCTTGGGCATCAGGTCGGCAATCAGGATGAAGCTGCCCGTTACCAGCGCGAACGTCAGCAGCGACGCGGCCGTACTGCCCCAACTGCCCGCGTTTGCCAACAAACCGCCAAAATAAGGGCGCACCGCCGCTTCGCCGACGATACCGGCGAGAATGGCGACGGCGTTCAAACCGATCTGGACGACGGTGATGAAGCTGCCCGGTTGTTGCTGCATGTTGAGCACGTCGAGCGCGCGCGTGTCGCCGCCGTCTTTTAGACATGACTTGCAATTTGATTTTTGCGCGCCGAGGCGAGCGCGAGTTCGGAACAGGGAAACGAAATGCGCTGATGACGATCAGCAGCTACAATAATAATAAGGCTTCGAGGATATTCATGAAAAACGGTGTGTGTGCAAACAGAAGACATTTTAGCATTAAGGGTCGTCTGAAAAATTTCAGACGACCTTTTTGCCAACTCATACTCTACCAATCGCGCAGGGGCAACCAGTTCTTCGATGTCCGCATCTTCAAAGCCGTAGCTTTGGGCGATGTATTCCATATCGGTGGCAATCGTGTCTCTGGCGACGGTCTCGATTTCGCTGTCGTTTTCATCAAACTCTTCAGCCAATTCGTTGAAGCGTTCGGTAGCTGCGTGGTCAGTTCGTATAGGGGCGTCGAGATTTTCGGGCTGTTCGGTTTCGATTTGGCGGCACAGTTCAACCAGGATGTTTTCTCCTTTTTGCACGAGTTTGTGCGGGAAATAATCGTCGTCGTACATATCCTGCAAAAAGGTGTGGTTTGCCAATTCGGTGTTGTTCAGTTGATGACGTGTAGTCATGATTTTTCCTTTTCTATTTCAGCAGATGGATTTTAAAAAAGGTCGTCTGAAAGCGCGGCTTCAACGAAGTTAAAACGGTTTTGAGATTTTTCCAGACGACCTCTGTGGATTGTGGGCGACAGATTAGCTTTTTCCTTCAAATCTATGGTTTTAACGCGGCGGTAAAGCGTTTGTTGACGCGCAGGCGTTCGCCGCGAGCCGGCTTTTTGATTTCCAGCCAGTCGGTGTAGATGGCGTGGATGAGGTGGTTTATGGTTTCAGAGCCGTATTGCTGCGGGTCGGTGCCTTGTGCGGCGAGTTGCTTCGATACAGTCGCTCAAACGCGCCCAGCCTGTTCGTCGGCGCGTGAGTATCGACTGCCTGCTGTACGGTGGGGATCGCGGGTAACGGGCGGTTTGCTGCTTTTTGCGGCAGGGTTCGCTTTGGCGGTGTCGGTTGCGCGGTGTCTGCCGATGGGCTTGGCGCGGTGTTGTCGCTCTTGGTTTGGTTGGCTTTCTTGCCGCGCGTTTTGCGTTTTGGTGCGGCGGTGGGGTCGTCTGAAACGGTTTCTTCTGCCTGATGGCTTTGCACAGGGTTTTCAGACGACCTCTCTGTCGGCTTGTCGGCGGATTTGAGGCGGCGGACTTGGGTTGGTTGTTGTCGGTGCGGTGTTCGAAGATGTCGAAGGATTTGATGAGGTCGGAAAGTTTGCCGTAGCCGTAAAAGCCTTGAGTCGAAATCGGGATTGATTTTTGCTGATGTAGCTGCCGATAGGGGTAGAGGTTTTGCCCAGCCGAGGTCGTCGGCGTTTTTGCGCACGGCGCGTTTGAGCAAGGGACAGCGCGTCAGGGGCGGCGGGGTGTTTTGCCGCTGTTCTTCTCTTTTTCTTGGCGTTGTTTTTCGGGACGGAAGATTTCGGTGTAGATGGAATTTGTCGCAGGCTTTGCGGAAGGCTTCGGCGTTTTCTTTTCGCCGAAACCGTGCATCAGTCAGCCCGCTTTCGCGCAGGCGGCTTGCGCAGGCGGGTGAAGTCGGAATCGCTGGATACGATGCAGAAGCCGTCGAAGTTGCCGCTGTATAGCAACCATCGCGTCGATAACCAACGCCATATCGGTGCGTTGTGCCCTTTTGGTGTAGGCGAATTGTTGGACGGGGATGATGGCACGGGGCAGGGAGGGCGCTTTCCATTTGGAAAGGCCGTGGCTCAGTCGCCGTAGATGCGTTTGACGCTGGCGATGCCGTGTGCAGCTTCTTCGAGCAGGCGGTCGATGATGTCGGCAGGGGCGTTGTCGGCGTCGATGAGGACGGCGAGTTTTTGTTGGCCAATGTGGTCATGGGGACTCCGTGGTATTCCATGTCAGTCGAGGTCGTCTGAAACCGGTTTTCAGACGACCTCGATCTATTAAAAGCATATCTTGTATGGCGGCGCGTTCTTCTTCCAGCCCGCCAGTGTCGCGGACGATGCGTTGGCGGCTGAACTCATCCGACAAGTCCAAGCCTTGACGATGCGGTAGCTGCCTCGCGTCGCAAAATAACGGGGAAACCGAAAATCAAACCTTCGGGGATGCCGTAAGAGCCGTCGGAGGGGACGCCCATCGTTATCCATTTGCCGCTGCTGCCGAGCAGTCAGTCGCGCAGGTGGTAGATGGCGGCATTCGCAGCGGAGGCGGCGGACGACGAAACCGCGCGCGGCGATGATGGCGGCACCGCGTCCGGCGATTTTTCGGCATGAAGACTTCGGTGTTCCAATCGGGTTCGGTAATCATGTCTTTGACGGACTCGCCGTTGCTGGTGGCGTAGCTGTAGTCGGCGTACATGGTCGGGCTGTGGTTGCCCCAGACGCACATTTGCTCGATGGAAGGAATCGGGCGGTTGATTTTCTCGGCGACTTGGCTGACGGCGCGGTGGTGGTCGAGACGCATCAGGGCGGCGAAGTTCTCCGGCGGGATGTCGGGCGCTGATTTCATGGCGATGTAGGCGTTGGTGTTGGCGGGGTTGCCGACGACGAGGACTTTGACGTCGCGATGGGCAACTTTGTTCAACGCCGCGCCTTGTACTTTGAAAAATTTCGGCGTTGGCGTGCAGCAGGTCGGCGCGTTCCATGCCTTTGCGTACGCGGGCGCGCACCGATCAAGAGGGCGATGTCGGCATCTTTGAAGGCGACTTCGGGGTCGTCTGTGGCGAAGATGTCGGCAAGGAGCGGAAAAGCGCAATCCTGCATTTCCATGATTACGCCGCGCAATGCCTGCTGCGCCTGTGGTAGGTCGAGCAGTTGCAGGATAATGGGTTGGTCGCGTCCGAGCATAATGCCGCCGGCGATACGGAACAGGGTCGCATAGGCAATTTGCCCTGCTGCGCCGGTAACGGCGATGCGGACGGGAGGCTTGAGTGTCATGTTTTTCCTTTTGAAGTCGTTGTTTTTACTTGGTTTGCGGATTATAACAGCATTGAGTATTAGAGAATGAAAAGGTCGTCTGAAACTGGGAATAAAGTTTTCAGACGACCTTTTCGATTTTGGCAAATACTGAAATATTGCTTACGGCAGGAGTTTGCCCGGATTCATGATGCCGTGCGGGTCAAGCTGCACTTTGATGGCGCGCATCAGGGCGATTTCGGACGGTGTGCGGACGCTGGGGAGCCAGTGTTTCTTGATGGTGCCGATACCGTGTTCCGCCGCGATGGTACCGTGGCAGGCGAGGATGTGTTCATAGACGATGGTGTTGACGGCATCTTCGTAGCGGTAGGCTTCGTTGCTCAAGACGTCGGGGCAGGAAGGTGTTGTAATGCAGGCTGCCGTCGCCCAAATGTCCGAAGCAGACAATTTGTATACCCGGAAAACGGGTTTTCAAAGGCGGGGCGCATTGACGGACAAAGGCGGCGACTTGGGCAATCAGGACGGCGATGTCGTGTTTGATGCTGGTGCCGAGCTTACGTTGGGGAGCAGAAATGTTTTCACGCAGCGTCCATAGATCTAGGCGTTCTTGTTCAGACTGCGCGATGATGCTGTTTTCTTGGCCGTTTTGATAGAGAAACTCGGCAAGTTTTTCATCGAGCGCGGCATCGGGAACGGAGTCGGTCAGTTCGAGCAGAACGTGCCAGTTTGCATCGGTCGGCTGTTTAAGACGGCTAAACTCGGAAGACAATGCCAAAGCGTAGCGCTGATCAGCTCGAAACTGGTTAGACGTTCGGCAAAATGCCCTTGCCGCAGTTAAAAAGCTCTACGGCAGATTCGATGTCATCCAAACCTACCCATGCGGTGGCTGTGGTTTGCGGGCGGGCGAAGAGTTTGAGCGTGGCGGCGGTGATGATGCCGAGCGTACCTTCGCTGCCGATAAAGAGGTGGCGCAGGTCGTAGCCGGTGGTATTTTTGTGTAGCGGTTGGAGATGGGAAACAAGTTCGCCATTGGGCAAGACGACTTCCAAGCCTAATACCAGAGTCGCGCATACTGCCGTAGCGTAAAACGTTTAATCCGCCGGCGTTGCGGGCGATATTGCCGCCGATTTCGCACTGAGCCTTCGCTGGGCAAGACTGAGGGGAACAGTCTGCCTGCTTCGGCTGCCGCTTTTTGGACGTTTTGCAGGATTACGCGCTTCGACGGTGATGCTGTTGTCGGCAAGGGTTGATTTCGCGGATGCGGTTGATTTTGAAAGGTTGAGCAGTACGCCGCCGGAAGCTACCGCTGCGCCGCACAAACCGGTATTGGCCGCCCTGTGGGGTAACGGGGACTACGGTGTTTAAAAACAAAAACCGCATGATTTCTGTACATTTTTCTATGGAATGCGGTTGTAGATGATGTCCGGTTCGGAAACAAAGCGGCGGCGCTGGTCGTTTACACAAGGCCGGAGTGGCTTCGAGGATTTCAGCGGGGAAAGGAATTCAAGAAAACGGTCGTACAGATTGGGCATAACTGGGCAGCAGGATGGTTTGTGTGTGTGACGGAAGATTATGCTAGCGGATAAGGGAGCGAAAAACGGTAAAGGTCGTTCGAAAAACAAAAGCGGGATACAATCCGTATCCTGCTTTTTAACTGTAAAAATATTGTTTTGCAGCAGAAGCGGCTTCAGTAGCGGCAGAGGCAGCTTCGGTAGCGGCGAAAGCTAGCTTCAGCAGCAGCAGCGGCTTCGGTAGCAGCGGCTTCGGTAGCAGAAGCAGTAGCTTCAATAGCAGCAGAGGCAGCTTCAGTGGCAGCAGAGGCGGCTTCAGGCAGCAGATGCAGCTTCCAGAAGCGGCAGCAACAGATGTCAGCAGCTTTGTCGCGACAAGCAGCCAGAGCCAAAGAGAACAAAGCAGCAGCGATCAGAGATTTTTCATTTTGAGACCTTCTTTAAATCGATTTAAATAAAAATCGAACGATTGAAAAACGGCATAAAGCCGTTCCCTTAGAGTAAAAATTCATTGCTGAATTTCCTGCATTATGCCCTACAGGATGGCTTCGACGCAACGATACAGACGAATTAGTAATCTTTTAGTAACTTCTAATCAATCCGGAATGGACGAAAGTTGTGGAAGAAACAATCCACATAGATTGTTACCTAGGGTACATTTGAAACAAACTGTATAGTAAAATTTATTGATTTCATGTATTTATAATTAACAATGCACAATCTGCCCTCTATTTCTGATTTGTTTGAATAACCCGCACAAACCATTATGCATAGAAATACAAGTTGTAGTTACACAATTATAAAAATTATCAAAATTTACACTTCCGTCTGTCGCAGGTTAAATATTATTTTATCTGAATTAACGGTTGTTAATTTGTGAATATAGGATAAATCTCCATGACGACGGCGGTGTGTTAAAAATGTTTTGGATTTTGTTGGCAGAGGTTTGTCAATAAAGCCTGTTTTGACAACGGTCATGATAGGATAAAGAATGGCTGTTATTCCGTGGTTTCGCTTCACTATGAAATGTACGATGCGGGATAACAACTGCTGGACAAAACCGAAGAACCCATCGCCTATCTGCACGGCGGATATGACGGCATTTTCCTTTGCGGAAGAAGCTTTGCACGAGAAAAACGTCAGCGATACCGTTGAAGTCGCACTGTCTCCCGATGATGCGTTCGGCGAACAAGATCCCGGCCTGGTGCGTATCGAAGATGTCAGCGTATTCCGTTGAAGTGGAAGTCGCGCATGATGTTCGAAAAGCCGATGATCCTGAAAACCGGCGATGTCTTCGGTTTATCGCGTAACCGATGTAGTACGCAGCACAGCAGCCAGCGCGGCAACCATCCGCTGCCGGCATGAAAAATCTTGTTCAAAGCGACAGTTGACAGCGTGCGCGATGCGACTGAAGAAGAAATCGCACGCGCCACGTTCACTACCCGCACGGTCATCATCACTAATTAATCCTAATTTGAAACAATGAGGTCGTCTGAAAACAGGGATTGGTCTCTGTTTCCAGACGACCTTTTTCTATCCTGCAAACCCATACCCAAATATAGATGAAAACATTCTGACAACCATCAAAATTGAGCTGCCCCTATCGCCCAAAATTTGGGATAAGTCAAACTAAGCAGGGAAATTCTGGTCTGAAGGGTTGTTTTTCTCTGAATTGTGGGAAACATTCAATCTATTTATATTAAGATTCGGTTTATTGTAAACAGGCAGAATCGTGTCATGAGCGAACATTTGGAAGAGCAGGCTGCAGGCTTTGGGTATTGATTTGGGTTTTCACGACATCGGTGGAATTTATCATGCGACCAAGCCCGAGGTTTTTGAAGGGATTATTAAGGCTTTGCGGCAGGACGGTTTTTCAGACGACCTTTATGCGGATACTTTGGTGGCGCATGAAAACGGTCGGGAATCTTTGCGACTGCCTGCTGAGTTTCATGCGCGGCTGAAATTTGCTTGGGAGACGAAGCGGGCGGATCGGCAGGTTTTGCCGTTGAACCATGGCGAAGACGGCGTGTTTCTGGGTTGCGCTGCCGGCTTTGGCTTGCGGCTATTACACTTTTGTCTGCGGAGGTGGAAGGCAGCGTCCGCAGGTGCGGCTGGTGGTTGCGCCGCAGTCGGTTTATCAGCCGAAAATGCTGGAACACGGTTTGCGCATGAACGGGCTGACGACGCATTTGTACAGCCTGCGTTCGCAACGGAACTGGGGTATCGGGAGATTTTACCGATTTACTGAATTTGATGGCGTTTGCGGCGTGATAAGCAACTGATTTCGTCGGCATCAATCCGCTGCATGCGCTTTTCAGCGCCGCCTCGCTTTTGCCAGCCCTGCACAGCCCTGTCTTCGCGCGAATGGCTCAATCCGATTTATCTGGATGTGGAGAAGGTTGGCGCATTTCTCACAACGAAAAGCTGAAAAACTGGCTCAAAGCAGCCGAATATCTGCCAGCGCATTGCGGCGTTGCGGATTACGGAAACCGTTGCTTATACGGCGGTTTGGGCGTTTAAGCGTGATGCTTTACAGAAGGCATTTGATGCGTTTGAAAACGATGAATGCGAAGCCGCCAAACAAGAGCGGGCGGCATTTGACGCCTTTTGTTGAAGAACACAGCGAGGCTTTGGAAGGCTTCGGCTTGTTTGAGGCGTTGGATCAGTATTACAACCGCTCCGCGTAGTGGGTTGGCTGTCTTGGCCGGCGGAGTTTCATGATCCGCATGGTGAGGCGGTTCAAAGATTTGCACAGGGTCATTGCCGCGAAATCCGTTTTTATATGTGGCTGCAATGGCTTTGCGCGGAGCAGTTGCGCGAAGTGAACGAGGCGGCTGCGGCGCGCGGCGTGAAGCTGAGGGATTTACGGCGATTTGGCGGTCGGCGTGGCACGCGGCAGCGCGGACACTTGGCTTAACCGCGCCGATTACTGCATGGATATGGCGGTCGGCGCGCCGCCCGATCCATTCAGCCCGACGGGGCAAAACTGGGATTTGCCGCCGCTCAATCCGATGATGTTGAAGCACACGGGTTATGAGAAGTTCGTCCGACTGTTGCGTGAAAATATGCGGCTTTACGGCATCTTGCGCATTGATCATGTGATGGCTTTGTGCCGTCTGTGGTGGGTTGCGGGCGAGACGGCGGACTTTGGCGCGTATGTGCATTACGACGCGGATGTGATGTTTGCCATCCTGGCTTTGGAAAGCCGGCGGAATCAATGCGTGGTCATCGGCGAGGATTTGGGAACGGTACCCGACCAAAGCTCGGTATTTGCTGAACCGTTATCAGGTGTTTTCTTATAAGGTCGTGTATTTCAGCAAAGGCTGGCACGGCTTTGAATTACCCGAAGAATATCCCGAACAGGCGATTACGGTGGTCAGTACGCACGATGTCGCGCCCTTGGCAGGCTATTGGACGGGCAAGGGATTTGATTTGATGTTCCGCTTGGGTACGATTCCCGATGCGGAAACTTTTCAGACGACCTTGGAGCGCGCGAACACGATAAGGCGGATTTGTTCGATAAAGTTGAAACACGCAGGCTGCCTGCCTGCCGACGCCGAGATGTCGTCTGAAATCGACGAAACACTGTTAACCGCCTTGCACCGGTATGCCGCCGTGAGCCGCAGCAAACTGTATGCGGTGCAGCTGGAAAAACCTGCTGGGCATGAGCGACAACCTGAATGTGCCGGGCGTTTCCGAGGGTTATCCCAACTGGGCGCGCAAAATGCCCGTCGCGCTTGAAGATTTTCCCACAACCGCCTGATGGGCGGCCAACTGCCATGATTGAGAGGTACGCATGAAGAAAAACAGCAGGATGAAGCCTTATCACGAGCTTGACCAAGTCGAACGCGACACGGTCGAAAGCCTGTTTCTTGCCACCCACAGCGATTTATTCGCCTATTTGGGACGACACCGCCTTGCCGAAGGCGACGAGGTCGTACGGAACCCCTGATTCTGAACGCTTGGGGCGTGGATATTATCAACCGTGAAAGCGGCGAGGTGATCAGTCGTCTGAAAAAGTCGATGAACGCGATTCTTTGTTGCCGTGTTGCCCGAAGGCGCGCCCGATTATGCGTTGAACGTCCGTTATGCCGAAGATGCCGAGCCTGTGCGCGAAGAAGACCCATACCGCTTCGGCTCCGCCCTGAAAGACATGGATTCTTGGTTGCTGGCGGAAGGCAAACACCTGCGTCCATATGAAACTTTAGGTGCGCATTTTGCCGAAGTGGACGGCGTGAAAGGTGTGAGCTTTGCCGTATGGGCGCCGAACGCGCAGCGCGTATCCGTCATCGGCGAATTCAACCACTGGGACGGCCGCCGCCACGTCATGCGTTTCCACCGCGACAACGGCATTTGGGACATCTTCATCCCCGCCGTCAAACTCAACGCCTCTACAAATTTGAAATCCCGCGATGCCAACGGCAATGTACGACAAAAACCGACCCGTATGCCTTCGGCGCAGAGTTGCGTCCGAATACGGCGTCTGTCGTGCGCGGTTTGCCGGAAAAAGTGGACACACCCGACTTCCGCGCCCGTGCCAACGCCATTGACGCGCCCATCAGCATTTATGAAGTGCATTTAGGTTCGTGGAAACGCAATCCCGAAAACAACTTCTGGCTGACTTACGAACAGCTCGCCAAAGAATTGGTCGCATACGTCAAAGACATGGGCTTCACCCATATCGAATTCCTGCCCGTTTCCGAATACCCGTTTGACGGCTCGTGGGGCTATCAGGCGACCGGATTGTATGCGCCGACCAGCCGTTTCGGTTCGCCCGACGAATTGCGTGCCCTGATTAAAGCCGCCCACGACGAAGGCATTGGCGTCATCCTCGACTGGGTGGTCGGACACTTCCCGACCGACGACCACGGGCTAGCCAAGTTTGACGGCACCGCGCTGTACGAACACGCCGACCCGCGCGAAGGCTACCACCAAGACTGGAACACCCTGATTTACAACTTCGGCAGGAACGAAGTCAAAAACTTCCTGCAAGGCAATGCCCTGTATTGGATAGAGCGTTTCGGTTTCGACGGTATCCGCGTGGACGCCGTCGCCTCCATGATTTACCGCAACTACTCGCGCAAAGACGGCGAATGGATACCCAACCAATACGGCGGCCATGAAAACCTCGAAGCCATCGCCTTCCTGCGCGATACCAACACCATGCTGAAAGAAGTCGTCCCCTCCGCCACCGAAATCGCCGAAGAATCCACCTCGTTCGCCAACGTAACCCGTCAAGAAGGCTTGAATTTCAGCTACAAATGGAACATGGGCTGGATGAACGACACCTTGCGCTACATGATGGAAGACCCCATCAACCGCAAATACCACCACAACAAAATGACCTTCGGCATGATGTACCAATACAGCGAAAACTTCGTCCCGCTGCTCTCGCACGACGAAGTCGTACACGGCAAACGCTCGCTGCTCGGACGGATGCCCGGCGACTGCTGGCAGCAATTCGCCAACCTGCGCGCCTACTACGGCTTTATGTACGGCTTCCCCGGCAAAAAACTCCTGTTTATGGGCAACGAGTTCGCGCAAGGCAGAGAGTGGAACTACAACGAAGGACTGGATTGGTTCCTGCTCGACCAAGAAGGCGGCTGGCACAAAGGCGTACAAAACTTCGTACGCGATTTGAACCACATCTATAAAGACACCGCGCCGCTTTACCAGCTCGATCAATGGCCGGAAGGCTTCAGATAGCTGGTCGCCGACGACGGCAACAATTCCGTCTTCGTCTTCGAACGCCGCGACCGCAAAGGCAACCGCGTCATCGTCATCAGCAACTTCACGCCCGTCGTCCACGACAGCTACCGCTTCGGCGTGAACGAAGCCGGCGAATACCGCGAAATCCTCAATTCAGACGACCCCGGCTACAACGGCAGCGGCGTATCCGCCGGACAAATCCTGCAGACCGAAGAAATCTGGTCGCACGGCAGACCCAACTCGCTCGCCGTCAAAGCTACCGCCGCTGGCAACGGTTTACCTCTACAAAGCCGCCGAACCCGGCGCAATGGAGGCAGCCGAGCAGGCAGAAGGCGAAGCGTAAGCTTGAACTGAACTTGTTTTTGAACGCAGAAAGACAGCTTCAAACCAAACGCTTTGTTCTGTTTCCAGACGACCTTTTTGAGATGAAGGGGTCGTCTGAAATTTTTCGGGATAGCGGATAAAGTTTGATATGCCTGATGACATTAGTTTTGACTGGTAAGAGACATTGTGTAAAGACAAAGCGGATATACAGAAGGTCGTCTGAAAACCTGTATTTCAAGTTTTCAGACGACCTTTGCTTATCTGTATCAAATTATTTGCTGGCTTTCACACCCTGCCATTGGCGAATTAGGAATTTCAAAATGGTGGGCTGGATAGGAATCATGATGAAGCTGTTTGCCAAATCTTCGTCGCTCGGGAAAATGGTGGTCGTCCTGAACTCAGCTTCCATCAATTCGCGTGCGGGTTTGCTGGAAGGGGCGTAGGCGACGAAATTGCCGTTTTTCGCGGCGACTTCGGGGTCGAGGAAGTCGTTGATGTATTTGTGGGCGTTGGCGACGTTTTTCGCATCTTTCGGGATAACGAAGAGTCCACCCAAATCCCCACGCCTTCTTTGGGCATCATGACGCGGATTTTTCTTTGCCGCCCGCTTCTTCGGCACGCCGTCTGGCGATGTTCAAGTCGCCGCCGAAGCCGATGGGCGACGCAAGTGTCGCCACGTGCCAAGTCGTCGATGAAGCCGGACGAGGTAAAGCGTTTGATGTTGGGGCGGTTTTTCTTGAGCAGCTCGGTTGCTGCTTTGATATCTTCGGTATCGTTGCTGTTGGGGTTTTTACCCATATAGTTCAACACCATAGGATAGATTTCCGCCGCACTGTCCAAGTAGCTGATGCCGCATTGTTTGAGCTTGGATGTGTATTCGGGGTTGAACACCAAATCCCATTGGTTGTCCGGCAGTTTGTCCGTGCCTCAAGGCTTTTTCACACGCTCGGTATTGATGGCGAAGGTGTTGGTTCCCCAATAAAACGGAACGGCGTATTCGTGGCTCGGATCGACACCTTCCATCAGTTTCATCAGTTCGGGATTGAGGTTTTTATAGTTGGGAATCAAGGATTTGTCGATTTTTGATAAGCCCCTCGCCTTAATCTGCCTGCCGACAAAGGTATTGGACGGGCCGACGATGTCGTAGCCCGATTTTCCGGTCAATACTTTACTTTCCAGCGTCTCATCGCTGTCGTGCACGTCGTAAGTTACTTTGATGCCGTTTTTCTTTTCAAAAATCGGCAACGGTTTTCAGGATCGACGTATTCCGACCAGTTGTAAATCTCAATACATTTTGGTTTCCCGCCTGCTCCGCTTTATCGGGAGGCATTCTTGTCCGAACCTCCGCAGGCGGCGAGCATGACGGCGGTCAGGGCGATGAGGGCAGATGTTTGTCATTATCATTCCTTACATATCGGGTGGAAGGGAAAGTAGGGATTATAAATCAGGCACGCACTATCTGATAGCAATTTCCATTATATTGATAGCCCGAAGGTCGTCTGAAAGTCCCTGATTCAATAGCTAGAAACAAGGTTTTGCGGTAATATAGCACCCATTTTCTTTTCACAATTACATACGGCCGGGAAGGTCGTCTGAAACCTTTTTAGTAGAGACATCGAAACATCATGAAAACCTCCGAACTACGCCAAAAATTCCTAAAATTCTTCGAATCCAAAGGCCACACCATCGTCCGCTCTTCCTCGCTCGTGCCGCACGACGACCCGACCTTGCTGTTTACCAATGCCGGTATGAACCAGTTTAAAGACGTGTTCTCGGCTTCGACAAACGCGCTACAACCGCGCCACCACCGCGCAAAAAATGCGTATGCGCCGGCGGCAAACACAACGACTTGGAAAACGTCGGCTACACCGCCCGCCACCACACCTTCTTCGAAATGATGGGCAACTTCTCCTTCGGCGACTACTTCAAACGCGACGCCATCCACTTCGCTTGGGAGTTCCTCACTTCCCCCGAATGGCTGAACATCCCCAAAGAAAAACTCTTGGCGACCGTATATGCCGAAGACGACGAAGCTTCACAACATCTGGCTGAACGAAATCGGTATGCCTGCCGAGCGCATCGTCCGCATCGGCGACAACAAAGGCGCGAAATACGCGTCCGACAACTTCTGGCAGATGGGCGACACTACCGCTACTGCGTGTTCCGAAATTTTTCTACGACCACGGCGAAGAAATCTGGGGCGGCATTCCCGGCAGCCCTGAAGAAGACGGCGACCGCTGGATTGAAATTTGGAACTGCGTATTCATGCAGTTCAACCGCGACGAGCAAGGCAATATGAACCCGCTGCCCAAACCGTCCGTCGATACCGGCATGGGTTTGGAACGCATGGCGGCAGTGATGCAGCACGTCCACAGCAATTACGAAATCGACCTGTTCCAAGACCTGCTCAAAGCCGTTGCCCGCGAAACCGGCGCGCCGTTCAGTATGGACGAGCCGAGCCTGAAAGTGATTGCCGACCACATCCGCTCCTGCTCCTTCCTGATTGCCGACGGCGTGATGCCGTCCAACGAAGGCCGCGGCTATGATACTCCGCCGCATCATCCGCCGCGCCGTGCGCCACGGTTACAAACTCGGTCAGAAACAGGCGTTTTTCTGCAAGCTCGTACCCGACTTGAGTGAGAAGCAATGGGCGACGCATATCCCGAGTTGAAAGAAAAACAAACTCAGATTATGGAGCCCTGCGCGCGGAAGAGAGCTGTTTCGGCGAAACGCTGGAAAAAGGTATGGGTTTGTTCAACCAGAGTGTTCAACGGCATGAAATTCCCCGAAACTGGAAAGTCTGCTGCCGCAAGACGGTGCGGGCAAACCACTGGCATTGAAAAACCGCAGAGGGTGGAATTCAGCCCGTCCTCCCGTGCCGCTTCGGGCAAAAAAGCAAATCGTTATCCGTCCCCAAGTTTCAGGTAGCCTGAACGAAGCGCATGTATATCGATTTGCAGGCTGCTTTGAAACCGCCCATATCCCCGACGCGGAAAAACCGTTTGCCGAAGCCTTGAATGCCTATTTGATGGACAACATTGCCAACAGCAAACTCGTTATCGGTGGCGAACATATCTTCAAACTCTACGACACCTACGGCTTCCCTACGACCTGACCGCCGACATGGCGCGCGAATTGGGCATCGATTTGGACGAAGAAGGCTTCAACCGTGAAATGGAAGCTCAACGCGCCTGCGCCCGCGCCGCGCAAAACTTCAAAGCCAACGCGCAACTGGACTACAGCAGGCGCGGACACTCGAGTTCACCGGCTACGAAAAACGCAGCCAAGAGCACCAAAAATCATCGCCTTATACAAAGGCAGGGTGAAGCCGTGGACGAACTTAAAGCAGGGCGAAGCAGGCGTAGTCGTTTTTGGAACAAACCCGCTCTACGCCGAAAGCGGCGGCCAAGTCGGCGATGTGGGCTTTATCTTCGCAGGCGAAAAACCGCTTCCGCGTCGAAGACACGCAGAAAATCAAAGCCGCCGTACACGGACAATTCGGCGCGGTCGTATCAGGCCGTCTGAAAGTCGGCGATGCCGTATCCGCCGAAATCGACAACGACATCCGCGACAGCATCATGCGCAACCACAGCGTTACCCACCTGATGCACAAAGCCCTGCGCGATGTTTTGGGCACGCACGTCGAACAAAAAGGCAGCCTGCAAAACGCCGAGCTGACCCGCTTCGACATCTCCCATCCGCAAGGCATCAGCGCGGAAGAAATCGCCGAAGTCGAACGCCGCGTCAACGCCGCGATTATCGCCAACGTGCCCGTCAAAGTGGAAACCATGTCCATTGAAGACGCGCAAAAATCCGGCGCAATGATGCTCTTCGGCGATACGGCGACTTCGTCCGCGTCATCGCCATGGCGCGACTACTCCACCGGAACTGTGCGGCGGCACCCACGTCGCCCGCACCGGCGACATCGGCTTCTTCAAAATCATCAGCGGGCGGCATCGCTGCAGGCATCCGTCGCGTAGAAGCCATCACCGGCCTTGCCGCGCTGGCATGGGCGCAAAACCGAAAGTTTAGTGAAAAACATCATCGCCGAAAGTCAAAGCCCAAACCGAAAAAGACGTACTCGCCAAAATCCAAGCCAACGCCGCAAACACCAAAGCCTTGGAAAGAGTTGGCAAAGCCAAAGCCGAACTTGCCGTCCACGCAGGCGCCAAACTCTTGGACAACGCCAAAGACTTGAGGCGCAGCCAAACTCGTCGCCGCCCAAATCGAACGACGACGCAGCCGCCCTGCGCGAAATCGTTACCGATTTAACCGGCAAATCCGACAACGCCGTGATTCTTTTGGCGGCAGTGAGCGACGGCAAAAGTCTCCCTGTGCGCCGGCGTATCCAAAGCCCTGACCGGAAAAAGTGAAAAGCCGGCGACTTGGTCAAATTCGCAGCCGAACAAGTCGCGGCGGCAAAGGCGGCGGCAGCCGGATTTGGCACAGGCTGGGGAACAGATGCTGAAACTGCCGCGAAATGCTGGGAAGCGTCGAAGGCTGGGTAAACGAGAAAATTAGTTTAAATATGTAATTATAAAGGTCATTAAAAATTGTTTTTAATGACCTTTTTATTCAATAGGTATTTAAAAATGAATCAGAAAAATCATGTAGAAAAATTGTTACGCCGTTCTAAAGAATATATTAACAATTCGAATTAGAACAGTCTATTGATGAGATTGACCTAAAAAGAAATTCTAGGTCACTGTAAAAAGTTCTTTAGAATATATTGCCCAAGATATTTACAAAAATTAATAATGGAGATCGGTTTTATTTTCCATATGGCCAAACTAAAGAAGATTTTCTAAATAGCATTAAAAATAAGTTTGAAAATTTATTACAAAAAGAATTTTCTGATATATACAATTTGCTGAAAAATTACAACCATTTTGAATGCTAACAGTAATTGGTTGACAACGCTAAGCAAGTTAACAAATCTTACAAAACATAATTCTCTTTGTTGAAGTCAAAAGACAAAATATTCATGGAGGATATGCTATTTCAAATCAATTGCTCCAGACAACTATGAGAATATTATAGTACGTAATTGTATTGTTGATGGAATGCCAACTGGTGTTATGAAATTTGACGGCAATAATTTGAGCATAATAAAAGCACCACATCCTGATTTGCTAATATACAAACTGGAAAACAATTTTATATTTAGATGATGGAGCAATTTGAAAGTTATTCCTTTTTAAAAAGAATGCTATTTAAATATATTCAATTTTCTTAAACAAATTTATATATTCATCTAAATTAACTGATTATTGATGTTATGCCTAACATGATTATGTATATCGAAGCAGACCTGCATCTCATCTACACACCCCTACCACTTCGGGCAGACGCAAATCTTAAGATTAAGGTGTAGGGTAGTATGCGGCTGCACACACGCGGTTAGTGCTGTTACCGAATCGGACTGCATCCTTCCACATCCCATCCCCATCAATCCAACCATGCAAAGCCCCAACCCATGCCCTATAACCGCTAAAAATGGAAAACGCCCTGCTTGCCCTAATCGGCGCATTGGAGTTTGAAGACGGTCGTTTTGGAAAGAGCTATGATTTTGAGCCTGCTCAATAGCCTGCACGAACAAGGCTTAATCAGCCAGCCTTGGGGTAGCCAAATCCGCCTATCTCACCCTGAAGGTTTGGAAAAGCCAAAGTCTTGGCAGAAGAGATGTTTGGCGGGGAATCGGATTTGTAGCAAGGTTGTGCGGACATTGGCTTTATGTTGCCTGCGCCGAAGCAAACGCAGCTAGGTCAGTAACCCAACAAAACTTTTATATTGCCCGTAATCTCAAAAGCTGCGAGGAAATAATTTTCGAGACGACCTATCTTTATCAAAAAGCAGCCTGTACTTTCAGCAAACCGTCGCCGACCCTTCCAACCGCGTGCATGAGATACGCCATACGCTGTGCGCCGGCATATCCAAAAGCCAGTGAAAGCCGGAGATTTTGTCAAATTCGCACCCGAACAAGTCGGCGGTAAAAGCGTGGCAGACTGGGTTTTGGAACAGGTCTGAGGTACAGATACTGCAAAACTGCCTGAATACTGTGAAGCGTGGAAGACTGGCTAAGCGGCAAGTTGGTTTGATTAACATAGAGAAAAGAGGTCGTCTGAAAAAGATCTCAGACGACCTCTTCGAGAACTATATAAGGGAACCATATGAAATCCATGACATTATCAGGGTACGTCTCCAAAAAATTCGGCACACAAGAAAATTACTTCAAATAGCCGACAACAAACTGTCCTTAGCATCAACTGATACCGATCATGCGGCAAAAACCGAATTGTTGGACATATTTGCAAAGAGCAAAGCAATATCCCTATGGTCTAGTTACGTCTCTTCGAGTGCCCAAAGAAGTTTTCAAGAAGCAAAACAGGCAATTAACAATCTAAACCAAAGCATTGGCTGTGGTAGCAGAAGAAAAAGTTGGATTACGATGCTGATATTCCGATAGATATATTGGATTTAAGCGTAGACCTGTTTTTCTCTCCCAATATGGATATATTATCCATGTCAAACTTCAGTAGCTTGTGTTCTGCAAACAGTAAATTCAGCCAAATGAAACAAGCTTTAAGCGATTTGGATAACAAATTAGAACAATATGAATTTGAATTGCAAAATATTCATCAGATGATAAAGAAAGTGATTGGTAACCTGCATACTTATCCATAATTCTCTGTCTGCTTCGTCCTGACGGGGCTGCTGTCGGTTTCGAAACGGCAGGCGACCCCGATAAACCGAGCTGCGCCGAATGACGCGATTCAATGCGGCAAAACGGGTTTGAGACGGCAGACGAATACGGCGGCGAACGCAATTTCACGTTGAATTTTTAAAGCAAGCGAGCCGTCTGCCTCTCAACGAATAAAGGTCGTCTGAAAACCCTGTTTCAGACGACCTTTTATTGTAAAATCTATAAATTTAATGAGATAATAACTAATCTCATATTATCAAATTCAAAAGATAACATCGCTGATTAGCTTGATATTTAACATAGTTAAAATTATATTAACTAAAACATACGTTATCCAAACCTGATTTCACAATTGATTTAAATCATAATATCTTGTGTCCAAATCTCTAAAAATACCCGAAATCATACTAGATATTGATTTTCGAATAACAAACTACAAGAGTCGAGGAACGCAAAATGCCGTAAAATCCCTGAGTTGGTTTTGTCCTGCCGGCAATCTGCCCGCTTTAAAAGACGACGGTGGACAATGGCGCGGACACGGTTTATAGGGGCTGAAAGATGCGACGAATGCGCGCAATTTTTCGCTGAATTTCGATATGAAGTCGGCGCAGGAAGGGTGGCTTACGCTCATGCGCGCGGCCGCAATGCTGATGTGCCATCAATACTTTTGTCCAGGCGGGGCAAATCGAGCGGTGGCATCGGGCTGTCGATACGGCAGGGTGCAACTGGGGGCGGACGCGATAATCGTCGCCGATCCTGCGATTATGGCTTATGCCGCCGAGCGTCATCCTAATTTGAGGCTCGCACATGTCGGTGCAGGTTCGGCGACCAATTGCGAAGCCATCAATATGATGAAGGAACTGTTCGGCATCCGTCTGCCGTGCTGCCGCCGCGCGTTTTGACGGTCGATCAGGTCAAACATGTGATTGACAATACGGATGTGGAAAATCGAAGTGTTCGGTTTCGGCGCGTTTGTGCGTCGTGGTGGAAGGGCGCTGCACTTTTATCGAGTTATGCGACGGGCGAATCGCCGAATATGCAGGGCGTGTGTCGCCGGCGAAGGCGGTGCGCTGGGAGCAGCTTCCGACCGTATGCAGAACGTGCGGCTGAATCAGGTGCTAATCGACCAGTACAAACCGGACGAACCGGCCCGGTTATCCGACCCTCAGTGCAAAAGGTCGTTTCGAGGTAAACGACGAAACGTATTACGCGCTGGAGGAACCGACCAGCCTGAATGTTTTGGAAATGTTGCCCGAACTCATCAAAATCGGTGTATCCGCCATTAAAAATCGAAGGCCGCCAGCGCAGTCCGATGTACACGGCGCAGGTAACTAAATCGCTACGGCAGGCTTTGAACGCGGCCGCTGCCGATCCGGCGCGCATTTCAAAAGTCAATCCGTGTGGAGACAATGCTTTGAACAAGGTTTCGAAGGGCATCAGACGACCTTGAGCGCATACAGCCGTCCGTGGAAATAAGGGGAGGGAAAATGAATCCGATGAAACTATCGCTGAGATCGGTTTTGTTTTTCTGGCAGAAGAGCGCTGCTGGAATTTTTACGCCGCCATGCTGGATGCGCCGGTGGATGCACCATTTATCTAGGCGAAGTGGTGTGTTCGCGCCGACAGAAAATGCGTTTGCCGACTGGGTCAGCCTGGCGGAAAGATTTGGCGGAAAGCGGGAAGGAAATTATTCTGTCGTCGCAGGTGCTGCTGGAAAGCGAATCCGATCGAAACGCCTGCGCAAAATCATGGGGCAGGACAAATTCAAAGTCGAAGCTAACGACATGGGCGCAGTCAAACTGGCGCGCGAACACAGCATTCCGTTTGTCGCCGGCGCCAGCCTGAACATTTACAACGAGAGCACGCTGGCGCTTTTCCAAAACTGGGCGCATACCGCTGGATTGCGCCGTCCGAGTTGAGCCGCGACAAAGTTGCTGAAATCATTAAGGCTTCAGACGGCATCGAAACGGAATTGTTTGCTTTGGGGGCAAAATGCCGCTTGCTTATTCGTCGCGCTGCTATCGCGCGGCATTACAACCTGAACAAAGACGGCTGCGAATTCCGCTGCTTGGACTACGAGCAAGGCATGGACATCGAATACCCGCGAAGAGCAAGCCGTTTTTAACCATTAACGGCATCCAAACCGATGTCTTACGGCTGCCGAAAACCTGCTGCCGCACCGGGACGAGGATTTGCGGCAAATCGGCGTGAACATGCTGCGCCCTGTCGCCGCAAATGCACGGCATGGCGGAAATCGTCCGTATCCACCGCAACGTATTGGACGGCAAAAACCGCCCTGGCGGACGCGCTGCCCGAATTGGAAAGACTGACCACCGGAACGCTGGTGGACGGCTATTGGCACGGCCAGCCGGGTATCGAAGCCGTGAAGGAGGAATATTATGGCGTTGCCTGAAATCGTATTGCCCGCATGGGCGGGAAAAATCGGCGGCAAACTGCCGGGCAGGCCGCCGCGCTTCGCTTTGGTTTTTGCCCTCAACACCATGCTCAAACGCGGGATTGCTGCCCGCCGACGCATGAGCTTGTTTGATGGCCGCACTTTTTGAAATCGACGTATTGGACGCAGGCATCAAGGTGCGTTTCCCCACCGCCAATGCCGAAAAATTCATCGATGCGGACTCTTCGGCACACCCGATTTGCGCCTTGCCGCCAACGGCATCGACTTTATGCGCATGATGATGCGCGAGGAAGATCCGGATACTTTGTTTTTTAACCGCAAACTGCAAATCGAAGGCGATACCGAGCTGGGACTGATTACAAAAACCCGCTCGACAGCGTGGGACTGGCTGTTCGGCGATTGGTTTTTGAAACGGCAGTTGTCCGATTGAATACGGATTCGTTCAGAAATGAGCTGAAAGACTTTATTTTTGATACGCAACTTACCAGTTGCCGTCATTCCCGCGCAGGCGAGAATCCATTTTTGAAATTCAGAAACTGTTTTTCAAATCAAGGTTTATCAGGTTTGACGATGGATTCTCGCCTGCGCGGGAATGTACGGAATTTGATGACATGCTGGATTTGAAAGTTAAGTATAGTGGATTAACTTTAAAACCAGTACGGTGTTGCCTCGCCTTAGAACGTGTTCATTGTCTCAGCCTCTGCTGTAAACTATCGGCATGAACAGAAAAACCTACCCAAGCGATATCAGTCGCGAGCAATTTGCGCCTCTCCTTCCCCTGCTGGAAAGTGCCCGTAAACGCACAGCGCCACGCCAGGTGGACTTGTACGATGTCTTTTGTGCCATTCTCTACCTGCAACGCACTGGCTGCTCCTGGCGCGCTTTGCCGGGCGATTTCCCCAAATGGCGCACCGTGCATTCCTACTTCCAGAGATGGACCGAACCACGCGAGAGTGGCATCAGCATCCTTGAGGAAGCATTAAAAAAATCAGGTAGTTGCGGAGCGCCGCAAGCAGGGGCGCCATGAAGCAACCACTTTCCTGATTATTGATGCGCAGAGTGTGAAGAACACGGATACCGCCATGGAAAAAGGCTACGATGCGGGCAAGAAGGTTAGCGGTATCAAGCGACATATAGCGGTTGACACGCAAGGGTTTGCCGCATGCCCTTTGCGGGTAACGACGGCGGATGTTACGGATAGAAAAGGCTGCCTGCTGGCATTGGAAACGTGGGCTGGGATAATCTTGGTGCGATACAAAAAAATCCTTGCTGACGGTGGTTACACGGGTAAGGCATTTGCTTCGTCGGTACAGGAGTTGATTGGTGCGAGGTAGAGATTGCCAAACGAAACGAATTGCACCGTTTTGCAGTATTGCCGAAGCGATGGGTAGTAGAGCGCAGCTTTTTCCTGGTTGGAAAAGAACAGGCGGCTTTGGAAAAACTGCGAGCGTAAGTTGAGTACCAGTCTGCAAATGGTAACTTTTGGCTTTCTTGGGGAGTCCCTGCTACGAAGACTATGAACACGCTCTTAGCTCAAAGAGAACGATTCTCTAGGTGCTGAAGCACCAAGTGAATCGGTTCCGTACATATCTGTACTGTCTGCGGCTTCGTCGCCTTGTCCTGATTTAAATTTAATCCACTATATGTTTGCTATAAGGCAAAGCATTCATCCGTTAAAGCTTCTGATTTTCAAAACAAGAAGGTCGTCTGAAACCTGTTTTCCAGTTTTCAGACGACTTTCTTTCATCTGCATCTGTTTTTAAACCGTCATTAGTCTTTCAATGCAGCCAATACTTTTGCTGGCGATTTCATTCAAGCCCACGGTTTTGTCGCCTGATTGTCGCGGCGTTCGGCGTATTCGACATTGCCTTCTTTTCAGGCGCGGTCGCCGATGACGATGCGGTGCGGGATGCCCAGAAGCTCGGAGTCGTTGAGCAACACGCCTGCGCGTTCGTCGCGGTCGTCGAGGAGGACGTCTGCGCCTGCCGCCAGCAGTTCGGCGTAAATTTTGTCGGCGGCTTCGCGCACGGCGTCTGATTTTTGTAGTTCATCGGCACGATAACGACTTCAAACGGCGCCATCGCTTTTGTCCAGATGATACCTTTTTCGTCGTTGTTCTGCTCGATGGCGGCGGCAACGACGCGGGTGATGCCGATGCCGTAGCAGCCCATTTCCATGATTTGCGATTTTGCCGTTGTTGTCGAGGAAGCTTTACGTTCATGGCTTGGGTGTATTTGTCGCGTAATTGGAAAACGTGTCCGACTTCGATGCCGCGCGCCAGTTTCAGACGGCCTTGTCCGTCAGGGGCTTTCGTCGCCTTCAACGACGTTGCGTAAATCGACAAACTCAGGCTCGGCGGCGTCGCGGCCGAAGTTGAAACCGGTATAGTGGTAGTCGTCTTCGTTCGCGCCGATAACCCAGTCCGCGCCTTTTTTCGGTGGCGAAATCGGCATAAACTTTGCCTTTGAAAGCCGACGGGAGCCGAGCGAGCCGCCGTTTGCGCCGAACTGCGCACGGATGGCGGCAGGGTCTGCCATGGTCAGCGGCGATTTCACGCCTGCGAGTTTTTCGGCTTTGATGTCGTTGAACTCATGGTCGCCGCGCAGCAGCAATAAGACGATTTCGCCTTCGTTTTCGCCTTCGACTACGATGGATTTCAGTGTTTTTCAATCGGAATGCTGAGAAGTCAACCAGTGAATCAATGGTTTTGACGTTCGGCGTGTGACTTTGGCCAGCTCTGCCTGAGCAGCCGCGCGTTCGCCTTTGAGCGGCAAGGTCGGTGCCAGCTCGATATTGGCGGCGTAATCAGAAGTGTCGCTGTATGCAATCACATCTTCGCCGCTTTCCGCCAACACTTGAAACTCGTGCGAACCGGTACCGCCGATGCTGCCGGTATCTGCGGCAACGGGACGGAACTCCAAGCCCAGACGGGCGAAGATGCGGCAGTAAGCGTCGTACATGGCATCATAGGTCGTCTGAAGCGAGGCGTAGTCGGCATGGAAGGAATAAGCGTCTTTCATGACGAACTCGCGCGCAGCATCACGCCGAAGCGCGGACGCACTTCGTCGCGAAATTTGGTTTGGATGTGGTAAAAGTTTTTCGGCAGCTGTTTCGTAGCTGTTGATTTCTTTGCGCACGATGTCGGCGATGACTTCCTCGCAGGTCGGACCCATGCAGAAATCGCGGTCATGGCGGTCTTTCAGGCGAAGCAGTTCTTTACCGCAAAATTCCCAGCGGCCGGATTCCTGCCACAGCTCGGCAGGCTGCACCACCGGCATCAGCAACTCCACGCTGCCTGCGCGCGCCATTTCTTCGCGCACGACGTTTTCAACTTTGCGCAACACGCGCAGCCCCATCGGCATCCAAGCATAAAGGCCGGACGCGTTGGTTTTGAATCAGACCGGCGCGAATCATCAGCTTGTGGCTGGCAAGCGCGGCTTCGGCAGGGGGCTTCTTTCAGGGTGGAAATGAAAAATTGGCTGGCTTTCATGGTGTGTTTTTCGGTGTAAAAAGTAAGCGTGTATTGTAACGCGAAAGGCAGGGGGATTGAAGTTTTTCTCCCATAGGGCGACAGCCGCTGCCTTGCTTGTCCAGTCAACTCATTTGACATTTATCGGACGTGTCAATCACTTTTTATACACAATCCTGCATTAGCTTGTTTTGCTTTATAAATTTTTCCCATAAAGGCTTTTTGAAATTTTTATTTTTATAACCAATTGATTTTATTGTATTTTATTTGACTATTTTTAAGCACCGAAAGGCTTTTGGGTTGTTCCAAAAGCAAAAATTCGATTACCCAAAGCTTATCAACAAACTTATCCACAGAGTTTGTGTATAGATTGTGTCGTCTGAAACCATACTGTTCGATAGGTTTTTAAAAGCCCGTAACGCGGTCTTTTTCTGTTAAGATGATGCCTTCACTTTTTCACGTCATCCCATCTATGTCCGCACACGAATTACACCTGCTTTCCCGCGCCAAAATGTTCAACGGCCATCAAGAGCAATATTCTGCTTTTCCGAAACCCTGCCGAACCGATATGAACTTCGGCATTCACCTTCCGCCGCAGGTATTGAAAGGCTATCCCGCGCCGGTTTTGTATTTCTTGTCAGGACTCGCACGGCGACGGCTCGGAACCGATACGTCAAACCGGCATCCAGCGTTTCGCCGCGCAATGGAACATCATCGTCGTTTTTCCCTCGACACCTCGCCGCGCGGCGAGCCATATCAGCGACAGCACGGACGAGTTTATTGGACAGGGCGCGGGATTTTACATTGATGCGACCGAACAGCCGTGGGCGGCACATTATCAGATGTACAGCCTATTAGCCGCGAACTGCCCGACTGGGTGGAACGGCATTTCCCCGCCACCAAGAACGTAGCATCGCAGGTTTCAGCATGGGCGGGCACGCGCGCTTCCATCGCTCTGAAAAATCCGCGCTGCTACGCCGCTGTTTCCGCGTTTGCACCTTGTGCCACCCGACCGCCAGCCGGGAGAGAAAGCAGGCGTTTGCCGCCTATCTGGGTGCGGAATCGGAGGTTTGGCAGGCTTACGACAGCACATCGCTCGTTCAGACGACCTCCGCAAGCTGCCGATACTCATTGACCAAGGCGGCATTGATCCGCTGTTCCCCTGACGAGATTAAAGCCCGAAGCCTTCGTCAACGCCGCCTCGCGCCAATGGCTTCAACGTGCAATACAAAGTACGTCCCGGCTACGGACACAATTATTTCTTCATCGCCAGCTTTATCGACCTGCATATCGAGTTTCATGCTGAGGCATTGGGTTTGTAAATCCACTATAGAAGAAAGGTCGTCTGAAAACTTTTTCAGACGACCTTTTTGATCTTTTCACACTCAATTAGTGTTGATGATGATGGTGTTCGATGCTGTTCAGCCGCGCGTTTTCGTTCCGACGGGCATAATCAGCGTTGTATAGGCATTGTCTTGTTGACAAACACTTTTATCGGCATAATCCGCCTGATGGGCGGCTTTGATTTTCCACAAACCTTCAATCAAAGGAATCACGCTGACGACGCCGTCTTTATCCGTTTTCCCTGAAAAACCTTGCCGGCTCGCGGTGGTCGTAGTCGCCGCCAGTCCATTTCCGCCAGCGTATCCGAGCTTGCCGTTACCGTCGCTTTTGCTAACGGTTTGCCTTTATAAAGCACTTTAACCGGCAACAGACCGCCCACTCTTTGACTTTCATTCGGATTTTTCAGCGGCACTCAGCTCCAATTCATGACCGACCGGACGGGTCAACACGCTTTCATCCACGCCTGCGCTGCCCACTTGCAAAAACGCTTTGCCGAACATCTGAGCCTGTTCGCAATAAGTCGCGCCGGGCAGGTCTTTTAAGGTTTTCGTTTCCAGCCTCGCTGTTTTGCGACCAGAACGTCGGTTTGTACACCGCGCTGACTCAATACGAACCGTCTTTCAGACGAGATTTGGAAACTATATTGGTAATTTTTCGCCTTTATTCGTCAAATCAACGGTTTTTCCGGATTTGTCCGTCAATTGCAGCGGTTTGAAAATGTGCACGCGGTCGTCGGCGATTTTTTTCAACATTCGGGAAATCATGGCTGTAACCCAAATCCGCTTTCAACGTACTGCTCGAATCTAAACGCACCGGAGCCGACACTCATCAAAATCATGCGCCTGCGCTGCCATGCTCAAACCCAATGCGCCAAGTATCCATAATTTTTCATGTTTCTTCCTCAAATTTGATTGTTTACGGTTCAAAAGCCAACGGAAAGCCCTGAAAAGCAAGGCAACTCTTACTTTTTATTTCGAAATGTAAATATTATTGATGATTGTTTTTAGTTACAAAGAACTAGAAAATCTATTTAGACTGAATGATAGAAAACAAGAGGTCGTCTGAAACATCAAATTGCTTTTCAGACGACCTCCTTGCTCATACTAAGAAAATCAAAACGCCGCTTCAATTTGCAGGCTTGAAGGATATGGACGGCAAGTTCTTCCACCGATTTATCCGTCGTATTGCGTAACGGATGCCGTGGCGTTTGAACATATTTTTGCGCATCGGCAATTTCACTGCGGCAGTATCGATTTTTGGCATAAGTCGAATTCGGACGGCGCTCTTGACGGATGACCCTGCAGGCGTTCGGGTTGAATGCGGTCAGGCCGAACAGTTTGTCTTTTGTAAGGCTTTTGACCATGCGCGGCAGGTCGGTGGATTCCAAATCGTCGGGAATCAGCGGGTAATTGGCGGCGCGGATGCCGTATTGCAGGGCGAGGTAAAGACAGGTCGGCGTTTTGCCCGAACGCGATACGCCCATCAGGATCACATCGGCTTCTTTCAGGTTTTTATCGCTGACACCGTCGTCGTGGTTGAGCGAGAAATTGACCGCTCTCATACGCGCATCGTAGCGCTGCGTATTGCCGATACTGTGGTGCCCCTGCTCGGCGGCAACCGCCTCGGTGTTGAGTTCTTTCCAAAAAGCCCGAGGAAGGTTTCGAAAAATTGATATGGAAAGCGCCCGCGCTGATGATTTCACGGATTTCGTCGATTGACGACGCTGACGAAGGCAATCAGGGCGCAAACCGTTTTCCTGAGCGTTGCTGGTTGACTATTTCGACGACGGTACGCGCTTTTTCAGGCGCGTATCAATGAAAGGATAGGTGGCGTTTGAATTCGATTCTCGCCAAACTGATTCAGCAGTGCCTCACCGATATTTTCAGCAGTCAGGCTGGTACGGTCGGAAATATCAAAACACATGGCGCGGGGCGGTCATCTCGGTTATCCTCTAAAATTTTAAAATGGTTGCAGGCAGTCATCATAGCAGCTGAAACCTTCTAAATAAAAGGGAATACGCTTAAATTACACCTAACTACACCAAAATCAAAACTACTTTTATAAACGCATTTTTTATTCCAATAATTAAATTATCTTTAAAAATTTTATACCCATCCAAAACCTTTTCCAAACTCTACTAATCAGTCATTAATCTATTTCAAACCTTATGTTTTACAAAGAAATAGACAATGGAATAATGGTTTCTCCATCAGATTTCATTTGACTACACGCCTGAAGCTCCCATAATTTTTCAGACGACCCGCAACAATCGAGACAGAAAAGCATGACAGCGGTCGTTTGAATCGCTTAAAATAACAAAGCGTATTCGTTTCTTTTTAACATATCTTGGATTGGACACACAAATGGCTGACAACTACGTAATTTGCTTTGAAAACCTGCGATATGACTGATGTTGAAAGCGTGGGCGGCAAAAACGCCTCCCTAGGTGAAATGATCAGTCAGCTGACTGAAAAAGGCGTCCGCGTCCCCGGCGGCTTTGCCACTACTGCCGAAGCTCTACCGCGCATCGGCGCACAACGGACTGAGCGAGCGTATTTCCGCCGCACTGGCACAACTGGATGTGGAAGATGTCGCCGAACTGGCGCGCGTCGGTAAAGAAATCCGCCAATGGATTTTGGATACGCCCTTCCCCGAACAACTGGATGCCGAAATCGAAACGGCATGGAACAAAATGGTTGCGAGACTGCAGGCGGCGCGGACATTTCCGTTGCCGTCCGTTCTTCTGCAACCGCCGAAGACCCGCCCGACGCATCGTTTGGCAGGGTCAACAGGAAACCTTCCTGAATATCAACGGCTTGGAAAACGTCAAAGAAGCCATGCGCCATGTATGCTTCTTTATACAACGACCGTGCCATCTCCTACCGCGTCATCGAAAGGCTTCGAACACGACATCGTCGCCCTCTCCGCAGGCGTGCAACGCATGGTGCAGTTCCGACAGCGGCGCGTCCGCGCGTCATGTTCACCTCTCGACACCGAATCCGGCTTCGACCGAAAGTCGTTTTCGTGACTTCATCTTACGGTCTGGGCGAAAACGTCGTACAAGGCGCGGTCAACCTGACGAATTCTATGTATTCAAACCCACGCTGAAAGCAGGCAAACCTGCCATCCTGCGCAAAAACCATGGGTTCGAAACAAATCAAAAATGATCTTTACCGACAAAGCAGAAGCCGGTGAAATCCGTGATGAACGTCGATGTTCCCGAAGAAGACCGCAACCGCTTCTCCATTACCGACGAAGAACATTGAGCTGGCACACTACGCGTTGACAATCGAAAACACTACGACGCCCGATGGATATCGAATGGGCCGTGACGGCTTGGACGGCAAACTCTACATCCTGCAAGCCCGCCCGGAGACCGTGAAAATCCCAGAGGAAAGCAGCCGCAACCTGCGCCGCTTCGACATCAACGACGACAAAAACATCTTGTGCGAAGGCCGCGCCATCGGTCAAAAGTCGGTCAAGGCAAAGTCCGCTTAGTGAAAGACGCCTCGAAATGGATTCCGTTGAAGCAGGCGACGTACTCTGTTACCGACATGACCGACCCGGATTGGAGCCGGTAATGAAACGCGCTCTGCCATCGTCACGCAACCGCGGCGGCCGCACCGCCACGCCGCCATCATTGCGCGCGAACTGGTGTATTCCTGCCGTAGTCGGCTGCGGCAGCGCGACCGAATTGCTGAGCAACGGTCAAGAAGTTACTGTCATCCCTGTGCCGAAGGCGATACGGGCTTCATCTATTCCGGCCTGCTGGACATACAAATTACCGACGTTGCCTTGGACAATATGCCCAAAGCGCCGGTTAAAGTCAGCGATGAACGTCGGCAACCCCTGAACTGGCATTCAGCTTCGCTAACCTGCCGAGCGAAGGCATCGGCTGCACGAATGGAATTCATCATCAACCGCCAAATCGGCATCCACCCGAAAGCCTTGTTGGAATTTGACAAACAAGACGATGAATTGAAAGCGGAAATTACCCGCCGCATCGCCGGCTACGCCTCCCCTGTCGACTTCTACGTCGATAAAATCGCCGAAGGCGTGGCAACATTGGCCGCATCGGTTTATCCGCGTAAAACCATCGTCCGTATGTCCGACTTCAAACCAACGAATACGCCAACTTGGTCTGGCGGCAGCATTTACGAACCGCACGAAGAAAACCCGATGCTAGGCTTCCGCGGTGCGGCGCGTTACGTTGCCGAAAGCTTCAAAGACTGCTTCGCGCTCGAATGCAAAGCCCTTAAACGCGTCCGAGACGAAATGGGTCTGACCAACGTCGAAATCATGATTCCGTTCGTCCGCACGTTGGGCGAAGCCGAAGCCGTCGTCAGAGCCTTGAAAGAAAACGGTTTGGAACGCGGCAAAACGGCCTGCGCTCGATCATGATGTGCGAACTGCCGAGCAACGCGGTATTGGCAGAACAATTCCTGCAATACTTCGACGGCTTCTCATCGGTTCCAACGACATGACCAGCTGACCTCGGCCTCGACCGCGACAGCGCGCTTGTGTCCGAATCGTTTTGACGAACGCAACCCTGCCGTCAAAAGTGATGCTGCATTTGGCAATCTCTGCCTGCCGCAAACAAAACAAATACGTCGGTATCTGCGGTCAAAGGGCCTGTCAGACCATCCGGACTTCGCCAAATGGCTGGTTCAAGAAGGCATCGAAAGCGTTTCCCTGAATCCGATACCGTCATCGAAACTTTGGCTGTATTTGGCTAATGAGTTGAATAAATAAGATTTTTATAAATCTAAAAATCCCCATCCCTAAAGCGGACGGGATTTGTATCAGCCATCTAACGGCAGATATAATTTGACTTTATTTTACGCTGAGTAAAATATGCTTTCTAATCAAAAAGATAAAATTCTGCGCCATTTGGCATTCATAGAAACATCTCAAAAAGCCGATGAACCTTTCACCTCAAATAAAGCGTCTGAAAGACAATTCATTCTACTGATTTTTATTAAATAGACATATGATGAACAACATTCCTATTTTTCAGACGACCTTCAAACGACTAAGCCCTTTTCTGTCTTGCACATGGCTGCCTGCGCCGGAAGCGGTTCATCGACAGGCAGAGTCCCGGACGGATATTACAGAGTTAAGTCGGCGACACACTATCCCAAATTGCCAAACGCCACGGCCAAAGCATCCATACATTGGCATCTTGGAACAACCTGCAAGACACCTCTAAAATCGAAGTAGGTCAAGTCTTACGCGTCCGACGCAATACGCGCCCTATTTCCCAATCAAAGCAAAGCAACTCAGGCCGTCGCACCGATCAACCGCCTGAACTTATAATGGCCTGTTGAAAACGGACGCAACCCGTTATCAGCAATACAACGGAACAAACTAATAAAGGCGATCGATATAGCAGGCACACCCGGAGAACCTGTAAAATCCGCAGCTGCGGGGAAAGTATTGTATGTCGGAGAAGAAGTACGGGGTTACGGCAAACTGATTTTAATTAGCCACAATGATTATGCGATTACAGCTTATGCACATAATGATGCCTTACTGGTACAAAAAGACCAACAGGTCGCAGCCGGCCAGCAGATTGCAACGATGGGCAGCACAGATACCGACAGCGTAAAGCTGCATTTCGAAAGTCCGTCTGAACGGCAAAGCCGTCAATCCTATGCCATACTTGCCCAATTAACATCCTCGAAACTTTCAAAGGTCGTCTGAATACTCTTCTGACTTTTCAGACGACCTTTTGTAGCTCCGCATAGTTTATCGGAATGCCGCCATCTCATCTCCCATCCAACTACTTTTTCCAAGCCGGAGCGGACAGATGTGGCAACCGTTTTGCAATGATTTCACTATATTATCCAGTCAATCAAACATTGTGATATACTAGCCAGCTAATTTTTCCTGCCTTTTGCAAGCAACGGACGATAAAAGCCCTGATGGGGTCGGAGCCGCTTTTGCAGTCACCATTGTGCAAAAGAGGATTCTCATTTTTGATTTAACACAACAAATTAAGGTCTTACGATGAGCGTAACTGTTGAAACTTTTAGAAAATCTGGAACGCAAGTAGTGTTGTCTCTGCCTTTATCTGAAATCAACGCAGAAACCGATAAAAACTGAAACAAACCCAACGCCGTGCAAAAATCGACGGTTTCCGTCCGGGTAAAGCACCTTTAAAAATGATTGCCCAAATGTACGGTGCAAGCGCTCAAAAATGATGTCATCAATGAAATGATCCAACGCTGCTTCTACGATGTTGCCGTTGCTCAAGAATTAAGTTGCCGGCTATCCGCGTTTCGAAGGCGTTGAAGAACAAGACGATAAGAATCCCTGAAAATCGCTGCGATTTTCGAAGTGATCCCTGAAGTCGTTATCGGCGATTTGTCTGCACAAGAAGTCGAGAAAAGTAACCGCTTCCGTCGGGCGATGCCGAAGTGCACCAAACCGTAGAAATCCTGCGCAAACAACGCACCCGCTTCAACCATGTTGAGCGCGAAGCCCAAAACGGCGACCGCGTCATCATCGACTTCGAAGGCAAAAATCGACGGCAGAACCTTTTTGCCGGCGGCGCATCCAAAAACTACGCCTTCGTATTGGGCGCAGGTCAAATGTTGCTCTGAATTTGAAGCCGGCGTAGTCGGCATGAAGGCAGAGCGAGAGCAAAGACGTTACCGTCAACTTCCCTGAAGACTACCTACGGTAAAGACGCTGCCGGTAAATCCGCCGTCTTCACCATCACATTGAACAACGTATCCGAACCCACCCTACCTGAAGTTAACGCCGACTTCGCTAAAGCATTGCGGTACGCCGACGACGATTTGCAAAATGCGCGAAGAAGTGAAGAGAAAACGTAGGCCGCGAAGTTGAACGCCGCGTGAACGAACAAAACCAAAGAATCTGTAATGAACGCGCTGCTCAAAGCCGCAGAGCTGAAAGCGCCTGTTGCTTTAGGTAAATGAAGAAGCGCCCGCTTGGCAAACGAAATGAAACAAAACTTTGTCAACCAAGGCATGGCTGACGCTGCCAACTTGGATCTGCCTTTCGGATATGTTCAAAGAGCAAGCCGAACGCCGCGTATCTTTGGGTCTGATTTTTGGCTAAACTGGTTGAAGAAAACAAACTGGAACCGACTGAAGAGCAAATCAAAGCCGTTGTTGCCAACTTTGCAGAAAGCTACGAAGATCCTCAAGAAGTAATCGACTGGTACTACGCAGAGCCTTCCCGCCTGCAAGTCTGACTTCTTTCGGCGTAGAAAGCAACGTCGTTGATTTCCTGTTTTGGGCAAGCCAAAGTAACCGAAAAAGCTTTGTCTTTTGACGACGTGATGAGCGCACAAGCCTAATCATCTTCAAAAGGTCGTCTGAAACAGATAACTTGAAAGCACCAAAGCGTCCTTTGGTGCTTTCGCAACATTGGACAGGAGACAAAAATGTCTTCGATTTCATTAATTATCTCGTTCCTACCGTTATCGAACAAAGCGGACGCGGCGAGCGTGTATTTGATATTTACTCGCGCCTTTTGAAAGAGCGTCATCGTATTTTTGATCTCATCTGGTAAACCGACGAGTCCGCCAATTTGGTGGCTGCCCAGCTGTTGTCTTTTCGGAAAGTGAAAATCCGACAAAGATATTTTCTTCACATCAACTCCCCCGGCGGCTCGGTAACGGCAGGTCGTCGATTTACGACACCATGAATTTCATCAAACCCAACGTCTCCACTTTGTGCTTGGGACAAGTGGCAAGCATGGGCGTCATTTTCTGCCTCGGCAGGTGGAAAAGGCAAACGTTTCGCCCTACCCAACAGCCGTATCATGATGTCTACAACCTTTAATCAGCGGCGGCTTGGGCGGTCAGGCATCCGACATTGAAACCATGCCCGCGAGCTGTTGAAAATCAAAGAGAAACTCAACCGCCTGATGGCGAAACACCGTACGCGACTTGGCAGATTTGGAGCGCGAGCACCGACCGCGACAACTTCATGTCTGCCGAAGAAGCTAAAGAATATGGTTTGATTGACCAAGTTTTTGGAAAATCGCGCTTCTTTGCAAGGTTAAATCGGTTTAAAAACAGAGGTCGTCTGAACACCCAAACCGGTTTGAACTGCCCCAATCTTGGACACCTGATATAAAGCCTATTCAGGCACTCTAGTGCAAGCTGGGTTCTGTACGTGACAGGACTCAGCTAATTTCAAACTGCAACGCTCCCGGTTGTAGTAGCTCATATAATCGTCTATCTGTTTCATCAATCCGTCCACCGTCAATTCCCTGCACGGTAGAAAACACTCCGTCTTCAATACCACAAAGAAGTTTCATCGGCGCATTTATCCCAACAGTTCGCCTTATACGACATGCTTTCGAACCATGGAATGTTGGGCAAGCACTCTATATCCCACCGATGCGGTACAGCACGCCTTTGGTCGGAATGCAGCATCGTTCCTTTTATTTCGCACATGGCGGGATGGCGGTAGGCTTTTTCACCAGGTTGAGGGCTTTCTAGTTCCAACTGCTTCATCAACCGCGCCGCTTTTTGTGGTTCCAACCCAATGCGAGCGGCTTAATGCGCTTCGTAGCGTCCTTTTATGCCGTTCGTAGATTTCTGGCGATGAGCGCTTTGGTCGGCCTTTTCGTCGGATCGGCCGGTCTTGATCGGTGGTAGTAAAAGCTGCTTTTGGGCAGGTGTGCGATGTGCAGCAGGTATTTGAGCGGGTGTTGCGCCCTCAGTGTTTGGACGGTTTTGGCTTTGGTCCTTTTCGGTCTGTTTTTGGCTGAGGGCTTTAACTCTTGTAGGTAGGCGACCTCTGCGCGCATATAGCACAACTCTTCAATAAGCTCTGCCTGCGTCTTGGTCGGGCTTATCTGCGATGAAGGGTTTTGCAGGTGTTGGGGCATGGTTTTGGATTGGGGATGTTCGAGTGCGCTGATACCGCCTTCTTGATAGGCGCGTGATCCATCAGTCTCAGGTGGGTCTCGGGAAATGCCGTAGTGGTCTGCGGTACGCTGTTGGCTGCAGCATGCAGGTAGGAGTACGGCTTGGCATAGTGGATTAACTCTAAACTAGTACGGCTTTGCCTCGCCCTTAGCTCAAAGAGAACGATTCTCATGCAGCTGAAGCACCCGCGAATCGGTTCCATACTATCTGTACTCGTCTGCGGCTTCGTCGCCTTGTCCTGATTTTAAATTTAATCCACTCATATTGTTCCCAAACATAAGCCCGTACCATCACCGCAAGTACAACATTGCAAGAACCAATATACAGAAAAATCTGTCGTCGTTTTGGTTTTTATGTAAACTCACGACATATAGCCTAGCCTGACGCGGTACTTTTCAACCCCATACTCCCTCACGACACCGTTCTGATCGGTTTCCTTTAACCGTCAATGAAAACCCGTCAACGACAATGCGGTCGACCCCTCGACGGCTGCGCTGCCGCCCTCCTCTGGATTGGAAACCATTCGAGCAGGCTCATCGGCTGCTCGTCTTCAGCTTCAACCTGACGCTGCCGCTCAACGCGGTATTGACATACGGGTCGACAGCAAATTCGCCGAAGAAATCAAAAATCTTTCTGCACATTCTGCCCTGGTTTCACCGGAAGTATTCGCCATTTTGTCCACTTGGCTGTCAGCAGGATATGCATGCCGTATCGCCTTCCTCAAAACCGCATATTCTGCATTTGATTTTTCCCGCCCGTCACGTATCAGCGCGAAACAGCGCAAGTCAAACGACTCGAAATGGGGCGACGGCATCGGATGCCTGCCTTTCCGCCTCAGATTCCTCTGCTGTTTACCGCGAAAACAGCCACGGCTTCGTGTCGACAGCCAAATGTCGTGCATTCCCTTCCGCTCGGGTTTGGGCGGCGCGAAGACCTGAGCAGAGACGCGCTATGACGGGTATCGTCGTTCCTTGAATCAGCAGGAGAGTACGACGCAGCAAAGGCGACATTGAACAACAGTTCCAGAATTCGGCACGCCCATGACTAAAGCATCATCGCCAAAGAAATCGGTACGCGCCGCCGCAACCCGAGCCAACTGATGTAGTTTCACGCACACCGTATCAACTTCCACAAGCCGCTGAAAACGGCAAGCGGGCGGGCAACCAGCATGAGGAATACGGCAATAACCAAAGGCTATCGACTTCCCAAACGCCATGGGCGTTACCAACAAACCCAGTACGACAAACAAAGTCGCCTGCGCCAGCTATCGCCAGGTCGTCCATCACGCGCCAAACGTGTCTCGGTTGCGCGGGTATGCTGGTTGCTGACGATAATCCCGCCAGATAAACCGCCAAAGCCGTGCCACCGATGCATTGGTAAATGCGAATACCCACAGGCCGCCCTCATACAATCATCAGCGCGAGCAATCCTTCCCGCAAGGTTCAGACGACGCGAGTTCTCGCCACTACGCCATTCCGCCCGCCCACATCAGCAGGCCGAAGCCGATTTGGAAACAGCACATCCATAAAAACGCCAACACACCTGATTGTTCAGGGTGAAATTGGCAGTATAATCAGGCGGTAATCTATCGCCATCGGATCAGTTGCACTGGATTCGATTTCGGTGTCGCCTGTACTCGTCATTCAGGCGCACGCCGCCGTGGCGCAGCAGACCGAACACTACGCTTTACCGCCGTTGAGCTCGACAATCGCCGTACCATCAGTACACCGAATTCCAATCCAAAACCCTAACAGCATGGCTGAATATGCCCAAAGGCAACACGGTGGCAAACACGCCCCATCGTCGCCAATACCGCAAGGCTTCACGCACTCGGAAACTTGAAAGCTACTCGCAACCCGCCGTCACAAAATGACGCGCTAACGCAAAGCTGACTGATGACGTTGGCCAAAATGAAATTAGTCAAAATCGATGCGCCCGATACCGTCCTCACCCGCCAACATTCCAAACCGTCAGAAACTACCAACAAAAGCGGCATCCCCAGCCTTGCGTGACAAAGTGGTCGAAACCACGTTTAAAACACTAACGTCTCGCCGAGCAAAAACAGATTGTTCATCCAGTTCTACGTTGCAAAAGTCCTACCGTCGCTAATAAAAAGGCGAAATTATATCAGTAAAATCAATAAGATTTACCGAATGCCTACCCATTATGCGAATAAAAACCGTCTGAAAGACGGCTTTGTTCTCATACAGCAAACCGCTTTTACTCAAACGGCTTTTTCTGCCAATAAAATCTTTATCCTTTTTCAGACGACTTCACACTTTTATCGCCACCCGTTCAAATACCAATGCACCCGACAAACCGTCCGCACAAAGTCGCGTGCGTGCGGACGCGCGGTTGGACAGCGGGAGGGTGCTGAAGCACTATGGCAGTGCTGCTGGAGGCAACGGCGTACTGAAGGACCGTTGAGGAAGCCGCCTGATGAAGCCGTGTGCTGCCGTGGTGTCCCAATATCAAAACTCGTTATACAGGCGAGCTGCCGCAGTTCTACCAGCCCTGCCGCCTTTGACGCCCAAAATCGCCCGCAAACTGCAATGCTCTGCCTGTCGGAAATGATGCGCAAGACGCAGCTTCAGTCGTTGTCTTCGCCGCCCGAACTTTTCAGACGACCCAATAACCGAACCAACCGCCATCCCACTGCCATTGCGCCTCGGCGCAAAAATTTTTGCGTTCGGATAAAACTCAGGCCGTCCCGCCAGCGTTTTGCTGATTTCAATATCGACAGCGTCCAAACCGCCGTCGTGGTCGCTGTCGTGATGCGACAGAATCAGCGTGTCCAAACGGCGCACGCCCATGGCGTTCAGGCTTGGCACGATACCCGCTTGCGCCGCCTGCGCTGTACCCGTGTCAAACAGCAGGTTGCGGTCGCGCGTCTGTACCCGCATACCGACAAACCGCCCAGCATCCATTACGGTAATCCGCGCCAACCCGTCCGTCCAGAGGTCAGGGGCGGTAAAACACAAATCCAGCCAACACCAAACACGCCCAAGACCGCAGACTCAGCCCGCGCGGCTACACAGCAAAAGCCGCTGCAAAAGCCAAAACTAACAGCGGCAATAGGCGCGGCGGCTAGCAACATTCGCGATACTCGCCAGCCAAAACCAAGCCGCGAAAGTGTATTCCGCCAAACCTGCCGCCGCCCATTGCAAAAGGCACGAACGGCAACACCGACCCCCAGCAATGCCAATGGCGTCAACACCCAAGAAAACCAAGGAATCATCGCCGCATTTACGAAGGCTGATGATGGCAACGACGCAAATATAGCCCAACAATACCACCGACAACACCGTCGCCGCCCACGTCCGCGTACAGCCAAACGCCAGCCGCCGCGTTCTTTCAGACGACCTGCCGAGCCCAAATCAGGCGGCAACCAAGCCGAACGACAGCCAAGTGCCGACGCCCAAAACCGCCAATGGATCGAGCAGCAACACCACCGCCAAAGCCTGCCACCAGCCGTCCAGCCCGAAGACAGACTGCCGCGCCACAAAGCGGGCAAACGCTGCCAATATCAGAAACGCCATGCCGTGCGTCGGACGGGAAAAACCCGCCAGCAGTGCATAAAAACAAAAGCCCCAGCCGCGCCGCCCGCCAAAATCCACACGCGCGGTTTTAGCCGGCATCCAGAGGCAGTCGTCTGACAAATCACTACGACCAACCAACCCGCCAAAAGCCGCCACCATCGTAACGTCGCGAGCCCTGAAATACTGACCAGGTGCGTCAAGCCCAAAGGTCGGAACGCCTGCCACGTTCGGTGCTTCAACGCCGATGTTCGCCCATGCTCAAAGCCCGCATCAGACCGATACCGTCCGGAAAAATCCGGACTGTCCGCCCCGACAGCCTGCCAACGGTGGCTGACCGCATCGCGCCACACCGCCGCTCGACACCGCCGCCCTCGCGAACCAAGCTCTGCCCTGCCCAGCGTCACCTGCGCGCCATCCAAACCGTTTGCCAACGCTCAAGCCTCGCGGTTCAGCCCCGCAGGTTCACTTTCGCCGATAATCCGGCTTGAGCCGTGCCGACACCTTCCAGCGGCCGCCCACCGCCCAATCGCGTTTCTGATAATCCGACAGCAACAAATCAACTGCCGCCCGTCCTCCGTCCACGCCTTCGCCGCAACCTGCACCCGCAGCCCGCCGCCGCGCGGCATATCCGCGACTTCAACCGTCAGCACCGACTCGAAGCCCTGTTCAGCGGCCATTTCGCCGACAAAGCCGCTTCCGTCCGAAACACGCCGTAAGCCGCGCTGAGCAGGACGCGACAGTATCATTCCTGCCACTGCAAACCGCCGCGAAGCCGCCAGCAAAACCAATGCCGCCGCCAGCCACATACCCCACTGCGGTACGGACGGCAAAGCGAACGAAGCGATGACGCCGACAACCCAAAAACGGCAATCCATAATATTTCAGCGAAAATGGTTTCCTTTTATTATTAGCTTTTTGAAACCAGGTGATACAGTGAATTTCTGCAAACGTCATGAAGGTCGTCTGAAAACCTAAACTATGGTTTTCAGACGACCTTTACTATTTTAAATAATCAGACCAAACACGCTTTACGGAGCGGTTTGTCTCAACCGCGCGGCGGCAAGCAGCGACAGGCGAGCCATTACGCCGTAAACGTAGAGGCGGTTGTGTTCGTTGTCCACGTCGCAGTCTTTTTCGGAACGCGGCATACCGAGCGAGTCCCATTGTTCGAATACGCGTTTGCAGGCTTCGGGGCTTTTGGGAGTTGTCGCCGCTGCCGGTGGGATGTTGTTGGACAGCGGAACGAAACACCATGCCGCCGGCGTTGAGGTTTTTCGTCCGCGCCGCGCCCTTCGTGTACGCGAAGAAGCCGCCGATAACGAAACGGTCCATCATATAAACGACGGCTCGCATACGGCGCCGTTCATGGTTTCATAGGTATAAATGCCTTCTTGGACAATCACTCGCTGACCTCAAAGCCTTCTTTGACCTTCGCCATTTTGTTGCGGTTTTTGCGGTTCAACCCACGCACTTCGTCGGCGGATTTAACACTCATCACGCCCATGCCGTGGTACCTGCGTCGGCTTTGACAATCACAAAAGGCTGGTCGGTAATGCCCAATTCGTCGTATGTGGCTTGAATTTTCGCCAGCACGCGTTCTACCGCTTCCGCCAACGCGTCTTCGCCTTCGCGCTCTTGGAAGTCCAAACCGCCGATCGAAAATACGGGCTAATCCGCCATTCGTCGATGTCAATCAGCTTGGCAAATCGGCGGCGACTTGGTTGTATGCGCTGAAATGTTCTGTTTTGCGGCGCGTCGTCCAACCGCCGTGCAGCGGAGGCAATACGGTTTGGCTGATGCCTTTGAGAATGTCGGGAACGCCCGCTGACAAGTCGTTGTTCAACAAAACGACGCAAGGCGAGAAGCCGTCTGCAAGATGGACGCGCTCGCGGGTACGCAATAAAGGTTCCAGCAGGATTTTATCGCCTAATGCAGTTTCAAACTCGGTCGGTTCGGTTACTTCAGGATTCAAGCTGCCCAAACGGACTTCATATCCTGCCGAGCGCAAAATCTCGCTGAGTGCGTAAACGTTTTGCAGGTAGAACGTGTTGCGGTATGGTTTTCAGGAATAATCAATACGATTTTGCCGTTTCGGTAAAGCACGCTGTACCGCATCTTGCGCCGCGACCGCCGCCAGCGGGATGAAATTCGGATTCAGATTGTTGAAACCGCTGGGAAACAGTTCATATCAATAGACGAAATTTTGTAACCGGCATTGCGGATGTCGACCGAACCGTAAAACGGCGGGCGGTGCGGCGTTCCATGCAGAACGGAACCATGCTTCGATTTTTGGCGTGGTTGCATAGGATTTTCGCTTCAAACGCCTGAAGTTGCGACAGATGTTCGGCAGCCATAACTGGTAATTCATTTCTATACCTCTGTTGTCGGATGTCGGGATACGGATGGAAATGATAGTGCCTTTTTAGGCGGTACGACAAGCATTGTTTCAAATAAAAATACACTCTTTTGTCAACAATTCTACAATTTGTCCAATTTTTGAAAGTTGATTTTTAGATTTTTATGGGAAAATGTAGAAATTAGACAAATTTCTATTGCGTCTACCCCTGCAAAAAGCCTAAATCCGCCTCCATCAAAACAAAACCATCTACCCTATTATTAATAAGCAAAGATAACCCATCATGAGCGCACAAACCCTATATCGACAAAATCCTGGAACAGCCACGTCGTCCGCGAAGAAGAAGACGGCACTGTCCTGCTCTACATCGACCGCCATTTAGTGCACGAAGTCACCAGCCCGCAAGCGCATTTGAAGGCCTGAAAATGGCGGGGCGCAAGCTGTGGCGTATCGACAGCGTCGTCTCCACCGCCGACCACAACACTCCCGACCGGCGATTGGGACAAAGGCATCCAAGACCCGATTTCCCAAGCTGCAAGTCGATACTTTAGACAAAACATCAAGAGTTCGGCGCACTCGCCTACTTCCCGTTCATGGCGGATAAAGGTCAGGGCATCGTTCATGTCATGGGACCGGAACAAGGCGCGACCCTGCCCGGCATGACCGTTGTCTGCGGCGACTCGCACACCTCTACCCACGGCGCATTCGGCGCGCTGGTACGCGGTATCGGCACTTCCGAAGTCGAACACACCATGGCGACCCAGTGCATTACCGCGAAAAAATCCAACCATGCTGATTGCCGTTGAAGGTCGTTCTGAAACCGGCGTTACCGCCAAAGACGTCGCCTCTACATCATCGGACAAATCGGCACGGCAGGCGGTACGCTACGCCATCGAGTTCGGCGGCGTAAGCTATCCGCAGCCTCGATGGAAGGCCGCATGACCCCGTGCAACATGCAGCGCGATCGAAGCAGGAGCGCGCTCCGGCATGGTTGCCGTCGATCAAACCACCATCGACTATGTTGAAGACAAACCCTTCGCACGCAAAGGCGAAGCATGGCGGGACAGCCGTCGAATACTGGCGCACGCTGGTTTCGACGAGGCGCGGTATTTCGACAAAGAATACCGTTTCAAAGCCGAAGACATCGAACCGCAGCAACATGGGGGCACATCGCCGAAATGGTTTTGACATCAGCGGCAGCACCGAATCCCTGCCGAAGAACCGATCCCGTCAAACGCAGCGGCATGGAACGCGCGCCTCGAATACATGGGCGGAAGCCGGCACACCGCTGAACGAAATCCCCGTCGACATCGTATTCATCGGCTCCTGCACCAACAGCCGCATCGAAGACTTTGCGCGAAGCCGCCGCCGTCGCCAAAAGGCCGTAGCCGACAACGTACAGCGCGTGTTAGACCGTTCCCGGCTCCGGCTTGGATTAAACGGCAGGCGGAACAGGAAGGTTTGGACAAAATCTTCATCGACGCCGGTTTCGAATGGCGCGAACCAGGGCTGCTCGATGTGCCTCGCCATGAACGCCGCCGACCGCCTCTACCTGGGCCAACGCTGCGCCTCCACTCCAACCGCACTTCGAAGGCCGCGGCAGGCAACGGCGGGCGCACGCACTCGGTCAGCCCCTGCTATGGCTGCAGCCGCCGCGGTCAACGGACGCTTTACCGACATCCGTACCATGGTATAATCTTTCAGACGACCTTGCACAACCACCAAAGGCCGGCTGTAACCACTATCTCCGCGCAAAGGAGATTCTCCAACTCTTAAATCAAGGAATCCAATGATGAACAAACTGTTGATAACCACCCTTGCTGCCCTTACCCTGGCTGCCTGCTCCAGCACTTGGTCCGGAGCGAAAGATGACGCCAGCCGCAACTGGGATAAAAACAGAAAAACGCTGCCGAGCGCGGTAGGACAAAACCAAAGCTGCCGTGAAAAAAGGCGGTAACGCTGTTGGCCGCGGCATGACCCATGTCGGCGAAAAAATTGAAGAAGCTACTGAATAAACTGCTATCTTTACACAAGGCTGCCTAAAATATATTTTCAGGCAGCCTACTACGCAAACAATAAGAGTATAAAAACCTTTTACTCAAAACCACCGTTTATATTCATGTAACTCCGCATTTTTCATTTATACCAACTATTGCCTTTTTGTGAAGATGCTGAATATTATTAGTAATACAGTAACACAGACTGTACTTTTCAAACTATTAGGAGCTTCAAATGAAAAATTCGCCCTCATTGCTTTTGACCGCTATGACCTTGCTGTCTGCCTGCAACACCATTTCCGGCATGGGCAAAGATGTCACGCGCCGCCGGTAACGCAGTCAGCGGTTCCGCTGAGTCTGTAAAAATTACTAATCCAAAATCCAATTTCACGCAGGAATCCTACATGAAGAAATTTGCCCTAATCGCACTGACCGCGATGACCTTGCTCTCTGCCTGCAACACTATTTCAGGCGTAGCTAAAGACGTCAGCGCCGCCGGTACTGCTGTCAGCAATACCGCTGAAAATGTCAAAACCTATTGACTAAACAAAATTTAAACGTAAATGCCCCGGAAAATCGGGGCATTTTATAATCCTCGACAAACGAAAAAGTACAGAACATGAAAGCTCTTTACCAAAATCACCGCCATCGTCGCCCGCTCGACCGCAGCAACGTCGATACCGACGCCATCATCCCCAAACAATTTTTAAAATCCATCAAACGAAGCGGCTTCGATCCCCAATGCCTTTGACGAATGGCGTTACCTCGACCACGGCGAACCGGGCATGGACAACAGCAAACGTCCGCTGAACCCCTGATTTTCTCGCTGAACCAGCCGCGTTACCAAGGCGCGCAAATCCTGCTGACGCGCAAAAACTTCGGCTGCGGCTCGCGCGAACACGCCCCTTGGGCATTGGACGACTACGGCTTCCGTGCCGTCATCGCCCCAGCTTCGCCGACATCTTCTTCAACAACTGCTACAAAAACGGCCTCCCTGCCCATTGTGTTGACTGAAGAACAAGTTGACCAGCTTTTCAAAGAAGTTGAAGCCAACGAAGGCTATCAGCTCTCCATCGACCTTGCCGAACAAACCCTGACCACACCAAGCGGCGAAACGTTCAAATTCGACATTACCGAACACCGCAAACACTGCCTCTTAAACGGTTTGGACGAAATCGGACTGACCCTGCAACACGCCGATGAAATCCGCGATTTCGAAGAAAAACGCCGCCAAAGCCAGCCTTGGCTGTTTAACGGTTGATAAACGATGAGGGTCGTCTGAAAACGAGTGTAGCGAATTTTCAGACGACTCTTTATTAACACACAATCAGATCGTTACTCTTTTACCATCATATTTGAAAAAACATACCCAACAATTTCACACACACAACACCATGAAAAATTATCCTGCTCCCTATACTTTTTATCAGCCTCGCCGCACATGCGGAATTCTCAGAAATTCAAGATCCTGACGGATACAGCAACTTACGCGAAAACAACCGAACACCCAAAGCCGAATCCTGACCAAAATTCCAAACGGTACCCATGTTTATACCCCCGAGATGGAGGGAAAGCTTCATTTAGAACACGGTTGACAGATGACCTACGATTTGCGCGGCAAATTTCCGCAACGGTAAAACACAAATCGCTCCCCGAGCCCAATATGACCACCTGTTCAACCCATATTTTTGAAAAAGGCAGGCGATAATACGCAACTGAGCCACTGTTACTACCGCGCTAAAGACGACACCCTTTTTCTTAACGACCGTCATCGGAGATGGTGCCGCCTATACCGAAGTCTTATTTGTCTTCCGGCAAGGCATCTTGAAGAACGTATTGGCTTCGCTACACCCTGAGGTTTAATTTTCAGACGGCCTTTTTCATCTCTTCCCTGCAAAACATGATTACCGACACCATCGCCAACGCCGCCCGCTACGCCGCGTTGCACCCCGACTTTGCCGACGCCGTCCGCCTGCTGCAAACGCTGGATTTCGCCGCCCCTGCCCGACGGTCAAGTGCCGTGCGCAAACCCCAATATCCGCCTCTTTGTCGGCAGCGAACCGATGAGGGGCAAAGCCGAAGCCAAGCCCGAAGCGCATTTGAAACACATCGACATCCAAGTCCCCATCAGCGGGAAGAAACCCTACGGCTGGATAGACAGGGGCTCGTCTGAAAAACGGTTTGGGCTACGACGAAAAAGCGCGACATCGAATTTTTCGACTGCGAACCGGAAACCTGGCTCACGCTCCAACCGGGCGAGTTCGCCCTCTTCTTCCCCAACGACGCGCATGCCCCGCTGGTGGGCGAAGAAAAGTCCATACGCAAAGCCGTCTTTAAAATCCGTATCGAAGCAGAACGTTACTGATTTCCTTCGATCCTTCGCAAATACTGTAAAACTCGGCTACATCGCCCATCGCGTTCCCGACGAATCCGCCTGCATGATTTCCACGCAGCTTTCTCGATGCCGCAATGGTACAATCAGCCTCGTTCAAACAAACCGACCTGCAAACAGACACGAAAAGGTCGTCTGAAAACACCATTCTATAAATGGAAAACGCTTCGCCGTTTTCAGACGACCTCCCTTTTCCAAAACCCTCATAAGGATTTTGCCATGACCAAACATATCGCCATCCTCCGAGGCGACGGCATCGTGTCCCGAAATCGTCGCCGAAACCGTCCGCGTACTCGACAAACTCATCGCCCAAGGCTTGGATGCCAGCTACGAATACGCCCCATCAGGGCGGCGAAGCCTACGACGAAATACGGCCATCCCTATCCCGAATTCACGCAAAACCTCTGCCGCAAAGCTGATGCCGTCCTGCTCGGCGCGGTCGGCAGCCCGCAATACGACAACCTCGACCGCCCGCTGCGCCCCTGAACGCGGATCTATTGGCAATCCGCAAAGACCTGAACCTGTTTGCCAACCTGCGCCCCGCCATCCTCTACCCCCTGAGCTTGCCAACGCCTCCACGCTCAAAACCCGAAATCGTCGCAGGCCTCGACATCCTCATCGTGCGCGAACTCACCGGCGACATCTACTCGGCGAACCGCGCGGCATCCGCGTTTTGGGAAAAACGGCGAACGCGAAGGCTACAACACCATGAAATACAGCGAAAGCGAAATCCGCCGCATCGCCCACGTCGCCTTCCAATCCGCCCAAAAACGCAGCAAAAAAGTCTGCTCCGTCGGCAAAGCCCACGTCTTGGAAACCACCGAACTCTGGCGCGAAATCTTTGAAGAAATCGGCAAACAATACCCCGACGTCGAACTCTCCCACATGTATGTGGACAACGCCGCCATGCAGCTCGTGCGCGCGCCCAAACAATTCGACGTCATCGCCACCGGCAACATCTTCGGCGACATCCTCTCCGATGAAGCCTCCATGCTGACCGGCTCCATCGGTATGCTGCCCTCCGCCTCGCTGGACGAAAACGGCAAAGGCCTGTACGAACCGTCACACGGCTCCGCACCCGACATCGCCGGACAAAACAAAGCCAACCCACTGGCCACCATCCTCTCGCTTCGCCATGCTGCTGCGTTACAGCCTGAACGACGAAGCCCGCGCGCAACAAGTCGAAAAGCGCCGTCCAAAAAGTGCTGCAACAAGGCGCGCACCGCGATATTTACGAGAAGGTCACGAAACTCGTTTCCTGCTCCGAAATGGGCGACGCAGTACTCGCTGCCTTGTAAAAGGTCGTCTGAAAACGAGAGTACAGTTTATAGAAATGCGCGGGAAACTCCGCATTTTTTCAGACGAATTTATAGCTGAGACCTTATCGAGAATGACACGGGACAGGTTATATAGTGGATTAACTTAAATCAGACAAGGCGACGAAGCCGTGGTACAGATAGTACGGAACTGATTCACTTGGTGCTTCAGCACCTTAGAAAATCGTTCTCTTTGAGCACTGAGGCAACGCGGTACTCGGTTTAGTTAATCCACTATAGTCTCATTCCTCTCATGCCTCCACCTGCCTGATAAAACCCCAAACAGCAAATAGGTCGTCTGAAACCCTTTTCAGACGACCTTTTACTGTTGAAATATGGCATAATCAGCATCACATCTGACAAGGAATCTCATCGTGAGTATTTCCCTGCCCCAATACCTGCTTTACCTGCAATATATGCTTGCGGGTAGTGATGACTGTCGTTTTTCGGCGCGGTGTATCTGCGTATTACGCCTGCGGAAGAGTTGCGCTGATTGCAAAACGGCAACCTTGCTCTGCGCCTTGTCATTCGGCGGCGCGCTGGTCGGATTTGTGTCTGACACTCGCGTCCAGCACTGCCCACAGCGTCAGTTTCGTCGATTTTATCCTGTGGGTCTCGCAGCGGCGGCGATTCAAATTTTGGTCGTATTTTGCCGCCACGATGATGATTAAAGCGCAACGGAAGAATCCTATCGGCAACAACGTCGCCGTCAGGCGCGCTGTTTGGCGCGGTGTCCGTGTCCATCGGCATCTTGAATGCCGCCTGTTTGACCTGATTTATAGTAATCGGTTTACAAAACATACGGCTGCCCGCGCATTTCCGCCCCGCCCGTGTTATCCATTCTTCAAAATAAGGAACCGCAATGTTCAACTTTATCAAGAAACAGTTTATCGACGTCATCCAATGGCCGAATCCCGACGACAGCCTGCTGATGTGGCGTTTCCCGATTGCCGACGAGGAAATCCAAAACGGCGCGAGCCTGACCGTGCGCGAGGCGCAGATGGCGATGTTTGTCGATGAGGGCGTAACCGCCGACGTGTCCGACCGGGCGTTAGCACGCTCAACACGCAAACGCTGCCGTGCTGACCAACCTGAAAAACTGGGACAAACTCTTGAATCTCCGTTTAAATCCGATGTTTACTTTTTCAATACCAAACAACAGCTTGCGGAAATGGGGACGTCGCAACCCGTTACTGTGCGCGATGCCGAATTCGGCGCGGTAGCAGTTGCGTACTGTTCGGTATGTACGCCTACCGCATCAGCGATCCGGCAAAAATTTCTTTAAAGAAGTCAGCGGTCGTAGCGGCAGAATACAGCGGCGGAGTTGGAAGCCCAGTTGCACGCAATATCGCTGTCACCCAACTCGCGGCGGCTTCGGCAGCCCGGTATTCCGTTTTTGGACTATGGCAAACCAGTTTTGCTGCGCAAAATCGGCGAACTGCTCGGCGGAATTTGCCAAACTCGGCTTTGACGCTGGAAAAACTCACCGTCGAAAGCATCACTCTGCTCTGCCGCCATCCAAGAAGCCTGGATAAGAAAATTTGCCATGGCGTCATCGACGACTTGGGACGCTAACCCAATACCAAACCGCTTGAATCCATCCCGCTCGCCGCGCAAAACGAAGGTGGACTTGCCGGAATCGGCGCAGGCTTGGGCGTGGGCGCAGGCGTCGGTCAGGCAATGGCAGGCGCGATGGCGGGCATGATGCAACCCGCGGCACAACCGGCAGCACAACCCGCCAACGTTCAGACGGCCTCCGAAGACCCGCAGGCAAATTGGCGAAAACTCAAATCTCTGCTGGACGGCGGTTTGATTGCTCAAGAGATTACGATAAAGCCAGCGGAAGTGTTGAAGCAGTTGATCGGCTGATCAAAGAGGCCGTCTGAAAACGGTTTCAGACGGCCTTTACCGGTTCGGTCAGTTTATTTATGATGAACTCAACGCGATATTTCGACTTTTAAAACCCAATCCGTCCCATACTATGAGGTCGTCTGAAACTTCCACCCACCTGAAAAGCAAACATGTCAGCACTCTCTTTAAAACCGACTGCCCGAGCTGCGGCGCGCCTGTCGAGCGCATTCCGCCTCAGCCGTTACGCTGGTGTGCGGCTACGCAACAGCATGCTGGCGCGGCAGGATGACGGTATCGTCGATTCCGGTCGCGATTCCGCATTGCTGGAAGATTTCAGCCCGCTGCAAATCGGTACGACCGGCACATTCGTTACGCAACGCTTCACCCCTGGTCGGACGGCTTCAGGTGCAATACGACGACGGTGCATGGAACGAATGGTACGCGCTGTTTGATGACGGCAGGACGGGCTGGCTTTTCGAAGCAGGCGATTTGGTCGATGACCGCCCGTCGAGAACCGACAACCCGCCGCGCTTTGAGGACATTCGGGCGGGATTTAGCGAACTGACTTTCCAAAACAAACACTATGTCGCCTCCAGACGTGCGCCACATCAGTCTCGAAAGCGCTGCCGCGCAGGGCGAGCTGCCGTTTGTTTTGGACGAGACCGTCAGAACAAAGTCGCAGACTGGCGTTGCGAAGACCTTTTCATCACGCTCGACTACAGCGGCGACACCGGAAACCTTCTTCGGCCGCATGGTGAACTTGGATGATTTGAAGCTGGAAAATACTCGCAGCGAAGACGAAATCAAAGAAAGCGCAGGTCGTCTGAAAGGCAGCATCGCTCTGAGAACTGCTCAACTGCGGCTCGTCCGTCCACTGGGTCAAGCAGCCTCACTCCATCTCAACTGCCCAAGCTGCGGCAGCTGAATTGGCAACGACAAAGACAGCCGAACTCATTACCGCCAACGCCATGCGCACCGCACAGCAAAGCCTGTTTACCCTGCCCGTCGGCGAACAAGCGCCGTCTGAAAAACCGCGAATTTTACGTTATGGGTGCGGTCAGATACGCCGAAACCGACGCACAGGAAACATCTCGACAACCTGTTTCAACGGCGCCAACCGCACGCTCACGCCCGAAGGCCAATGGTCGGAATATCGCTGGCACGACCCGACGCAGGTTTCCTGTGGCTGGTCGAATCAGATGACGGCTGGAGCCTTCCCAAACCCAAAACACACGGCCGCGCCTCGACCGCAACCGCCAACCGCAAGGTTGCGGCAAACTACGACTACGGCGGCAGGGCTCGAAGTCGCGGCCGGCGCGTTCTACTGGCGCATCCGAAGGGGCGATTTGAACTATTACAGCGACTCACCGCGACGGACAAAACCCGCAACTTTCTGCCGAATGAACACTCACGAAATGGCATGGAGCAAAAGCGTGCCAATTGATTACAGCGAAGTTGCCGAGGCATTTAGCCTGAGCAGCCGCGCACTGCATTACACCGCAAAATGGCGGCAGACGGTATGATAAATCACTGAGAATCGTGATGACCGCCATTTTGGTTGTCGTCAACCTCCTGCTCTGATAATCAGCGACAATCCTGCTACCCCTCTCCGTCATCTTCATAGGAGCCTGGTTAATGTGGACTATGGGCAAAAGACGAGGGACGAGGATTAAACCATGTCGAGAACCACTTACATCATTTTCAGCACTATCATCATCGTCATCTCCACGATCATCAGCTACGGCTCTTCCGATTCCGACGGTTCACGTATGCACTCCGGCGGCTATTACGGCGGCGGTTATTACGGCGGTAGCGGTTATTCCGGAGGCCATAAATGACCCATATCCCCGGCAACCACGGTCTTTTAGATTTATATGGCTGTGATGAAGCTGTCTTGAAGGATGAGGGTCGTCTGAAAACCGCCCTCAAGGCCGCCGCCCAAGCCGCAGAAGCCACCATCCTCGCCGAGCGTTTCCACACCTTCGGCGGGGCAGGCGGTATAACCGGCGTGTTACTGCTCGCCGAATCCCACATCAGCATCCACATCGGCTGAACACCGCTTTCGCCGCCATAGACGCATTTATCTGCGGCGACACGAAGCTGGAGAAAGTGAAGGAAGCGTTGTTCAGGGAATTGGCGGCGGAACGGGCGGTCTGGACGGTTGTTCAGCGGGGAGAAGGAATATTGGACGAAATGTCATTTTCGGCATAACGGCAAAGGCCGTCTGAAACCGGGCTGTAGGTCGGGCATAAATGCCCAAATACCAACCATTTTGAAAAACAACTTTGAAAAAACCACGAGCCAAAACATCGGTCGCAGCCCTCTGCCTGCTGCTCGCAGCCTGTTCAACCATTCAAATAACTGCTAAGGAAAACCGAAGCAATGAGCCATACGACACAGCAGAAATCACGCTGAATACACCGTCTTGAGGTATTGGAAAGATGTTGAATTTATCCGTTCTGCCAATACGCTGAAGACTTTAAAGCAAAACTATGGAAAGATTTTACGGAATCAGGATGGACTCAGGATAAGAAATATCCGTAATTTTCCTTTGGTACTTCTGTAGGAGCAGATTGGGGGATGGAATATCATAGCTTGACACTCCAGATAAAAACTATGCGGAGAAAAATTTATCATGTCAATTTCTGTTTTTTGACTTCAATGAAAGCAGGGATTTTCATTCTATCTGTCAAACCGATTTGGAGCAGTTTCTATCAGAGTTTGCTGAATTCTAGGCATGCGTTATGGCTATGAAACGAATGTTCCATATCACTTATATGGAAAAATATGTATTAGGATTTTTACCGTTATGAAAAAGAGTAAAAATTCCAACCACAAATGTATTTCAGGAATCCATGTTACCTAGAGGGAGTATTAATGAAGTACTATTAATCCGAAATTACAAAGGATGATTGACGAATTTGCATCTGCTTATTTGAGCCATATCGGGAATCCGCTGTGCTTAAGCACAACTTGAAGCCGCTATCAAAGATTCTCCTGAGTTAACATTGAAGCTGAATCGTGCAGCGAGCAAGGCATATTCAAAAATTCGGTATATTGGATACCAAAAGAAAACTTCCAATGCCGCAGCAGGTTATGTTTTCAGGAGAGGGAAATACGCCGCCGACTATGTTGATCGTCCTGAAAGCATTGGTGAAAAAGAAGATAAGATTAGCCCTGATGTTCCAGCTTGCCCATGAAAGCAGCACAGTTTCTACCATCACGAACAGGCGGTTTGCAGACCGAGCAGCAAGTCCGGCGCGGGATGTGCGCGAGCTTGACTGCAAGCACTCGTCGATCAAAGACTATACGCCGCCTTTGCGGAGGCAACTGATTCCGATCGGAAACGATGAGGCATTGGCAATCGTTGGCAGGCTGAATGCGGTGGCAAAGCATGTGCGTCGAGAATAATCCCAAAGCGGGATTTTCTGAAATTTCCAAAAGCGATGGAGCGAACAAGAAGGCTATGCAGCCTATTTCAGCACAACCTGCAGAGATGAGAAAAGCGTTATTCCTGGACAAAATCTCGAATTTAATCCCTGATATGTCGCTTTCCTGAATCGACAAAAACCGCGAAGTGCTTGCCCAAAAGCTATTTCGACAGAAATCTACAACTCGACTTCACTGCACAACAATGCACTGGACCTCATATCGGCTTTATCGTGCAGCAACACATAAACCATGATGCTTCGTCAAGCTCGTTATCGATATGAAGGGGCTGGGATCGAAAGACGCAGATTATCGAGCAGGCAGCTTTGGATTTGAGGTCAACCATGCGCCTTATTATGAACCGTCTAATCGGACAGGTTTCTGTATTTTTGATGAAATCGGCACACAAACAACAGAATATCGGCAAATGACACATCAGCGAAGAAGCCGCCCAACCTTCCAGCCGAAGCCTGCTTGCCAAAATACCAAGCCGCAATCGAGGCGATGGACTAGGGCAACCAATCATATCCCTTGAAACGGCGCGCCAACTGCCGTACAAAAATCATGGAACGCTTCGATGCTGAATTGGAACGTCGCCAGTCGTTGCAGGAAGGGAAAACAACCGTTACTCGCTGGCAAATATGCCCGACGAGCACGCGATCTGCACACACGCAGATTACAAACGTTGACTGCATACGTCCAAAAGAAAACAATCTGCCTTACAGCAGGAAGGCCTGCAAAATAGTATTACCGCCCTGGCGCCGAAGCATTCGACCAGAAAATGACCAAATTGATCAGATTGCGGCTAATGAGGCAGGGCTGATGGTCAAACAGGACGGTAGGTTTATCCACGATTTCGCTGAAGTCGATGCCCTTCCGGTCGACTCGACGCCCGAGCGGACAGTTTTCAAAGATATCGTCCAATCGGGGCAGAAACACGAACATGAAAGAGCAGCAACACGAAATAGAAAGACAGATGGAACGTTCGCGCAGTATGGTCATGGGTAGATAAGGCAGTCTGACACGATTTATTTGATGGGAGTAAAAACATGAATACCGAAGAATTCGGAACAACTTGACGCATGCTGGAAAGCCGCAATGATGCTGCTGGAAAAAGCAAAGGGAGAAAAATAATGAATATGCCATGCAGACACGGAGGGAGTTCATTTCCCTGCTGGATCGAATGAAGCAGGAGCTGACGCAATTTTCTAGGGGAAAAATATCAAAACCAAGAACTAGTTCCGTTTTAAACGGTTATGTCAGGGGATATGGAAGCAGCCGTAAAAATGGCGGAACAAACCAAAGAATTCAATACTTACCTGCACATGGTCAATACCAAAAATAGGCAGCTGGCGTTCCGAAGCTGGCTATTGTATCTAGCTTGAAAGCTGTTGCTCATTGGGGGTACGATGTTTTATCATTATTCGCGGTTATTGGATAATCCGATTTGATAGACTGGGCGATAACCTATGTGTGAAAGGCTGATAAAGTAGACAAAAGACAGTTTACAGACCGATTTTGAAAACAGGAGCCGATAAATAAAAGTAAACAGGCTAGGCTGTCTGTAAATTTGATTCAAAATTTTTCCAGAAGGACTCCTTTCAATTTTAAAACTTCCGCCATGCTAACCCGCCGTCAATTTCTCAGTTATACCGCCGCGCTTGCCGCTGCGTCCTCTTTTCTTTGGCTGACTTACAACCGCCTCAACCGCTAAAACCGCCGGTTTCCGTCAACCGCGTCGGGCTGCCGTTGAGGCATTTGTTGCGCGACAGGAATTGCTCAGCCTGCCGAGCCGCCGTTACGAATGCAATACGCTGATACTCGGCGGCGGTGCGGCGGGGTTGAGGGGGCGTTGTGGTATTTGGCGAAACACAGTCATCGTGATGTATTGTTGGCGGAAGGATTCGAGCGCACGGCAACAATGCCGCCTAGCACTGCTTCAGACGGCCTGAAAGCACCGAGCGGCGCGCATTATCTTGCGTTGCCGTCGAAAGAGAGCGCGTATGTGCGCGAGATGCTGGCGGATTTTGGTATCTTGCAATCGGACGGCAGTTTCAGGAAACCGACTTTGGTTTACGCGCCCGAGTCGCGCCTTTGTATCAGGATAAATGGCAGGAACACCTGTTGCCGAAGGAAGATGCGATTCCAAAACGTTTTTGATTTAATCGGTCGTCTGAAACAGGCTTACGGCAGCGACGGCAAAAAGATTTTTCGCCATTCCGATAGCCCCTGTCATCGGCAGACGAAACGTGGCGCAAACTTGATAGCTGACGTTCAAACAATGATTAGCGCGAGAGGGCTACACCGCCCGAACTCTTGTGGTATCTCGATTACTGCTGCCGCGACGATTACGGGCAGGGCATAGCGCAAGTATCCGCCTTTGCCGGACTGCATTACTTCGCCGCCCGCAACAGCGCGGAAACCGTCCTGACCTGGCCCGAAGGTTTGGCGCATCTTTTCCGAAAACCTGCGCCGCCATGCCGGTTTGCAGGAAGGTTGGCAATGGTCGTCTGAAAACCGCATCCGCCTGAGACAAAACCCTGCTTCCGTCAACGCATCCGCCGTCAAAATCAAGCCCCTTTCAGACGACCGTATCGAAGTTTGGCTGCGCGACAATTCAAGCGGCGAAACCGTCGCCCTGACTGCGCAACACGTTATCTCCGCCATGCCGCTGATGGTTGCCGCCCGCATCGTCGAAAAATCCCGCGCAATACGGGTTTGAACATTCCCGAATACGCCCCGTGGTTGGTCGCCAATCTCGAGCTGCACAGCTTCCGAAAGAAAAACAACAGCGAATGGCTTGGGATAACGTCATCTACGGCAGCCAGGGGACTCGGCTACGTCGTCGCCACCAACCAGCTCATCCGCGTCGCCCGCGCCGAGCGCACCATCTTCACCGCTCACGCCGCACTCAACCACGATCACCCCGCAAGCCGTCCGCCGCCAACTGCTCGAAGCCACCGACGAAGAACTGCGCGACTTGGCCGCCAAAGACTTGATTGCCGCCTACGGAGAGGGCTTTCGGCAACACGTTTCCCACGTTGATGTTACGGTGCGCGGACACGGCATGAGTGTGCCGAAAGCCGGTTATCTGAACGACGAATCTTTGTTAAAAATCAGAAACCGAGCGTCAGGACTGCTGTTTGCCCACAGCGATTTGAGCGGCTATTCGGTATTCGAAGAAGCTTTGTATTGGAGCGGAAGCGGCGCGGAAGTGTTGGAACAGGGCTGACTGCCGCAAAAAGGTCGTCTGAAAAACAAAGACAAAAGGTTTGAAATCCAATTCAGGAGCTCATAGCCCTTTCTCAAACCCGTTTTCACTATAACTCCCATTTCCCCCCACTCCCTCGCCATGCCTCAAAGCCACTTTCTACCCACGCCGCCGACCGCCGCCGCTTCGCCTGCCGCCTGATTGCGCGCGCCATACGCGACGGCGGACAGATATTGCGTGGTCGGATTCTGCCGAGACCATCCGCCGCCTCGACCGCGACCTTGGCAGCAAATCCCTCGAAAGTTTTCATTCCGCACGAAATCTGGCAGCCTGATCCAACCCATGTCGTCTGGAAACACCCGTATGGCTCGCGTTCGGCAACACACTGCCCACCGTACTTGAAAACGCTACCATCCTCAACCTCTCGCCCGACTCTGGAACGAAGCCTCGTCATCCCCGCCCGCGTACTCGGAAATCGTAGGCAGCAGTTTGAAGAACTCGCCGACGCCCGCGAACGCTTCAGCGCATACAGAAAAAGCGGCTTTACCATCGAACACCACAATATGAACGGAAAAAGCCTGAAACCGAAGGTCGTCTGAAAACAGCTTTACACCCAAGCCAAAAATTTAAACAGCTTTGATTCCTTTTTGAATCAAACTCGGGCTATAATCCTGACTTTCTTTTACTGACCCTTTTAGAAAGACGAAAACACCATGAACAAAACTTTCAAATTTAGCGCATTGGCAATCGCCGCCGCATTGGCACTGACCGCCTGCGATAAAAAGACGCCAATACACCTGCGGCTGCCTCTGCTCCCCGCATCAGCAGCTTCTGCTGCAACAGACGCATCTTCTATCGGCACACCGACCCAACGCACAGCTACGCAATGGGTAGGACATCGGGCGATCTTTGAAACAAATGAAAGATCAGAGTGAAATCGATATGAAAAGTCTTCATCGAAGCCATGCAGGCTTCTTTATGAAGGCAAAGAAAAACAAAATGACCGAAGCTCAAGCGCAAGAAAGTCATGATGAAATTCCCGACGAACAACAAACCAAAGCCGCAGAAAACTCTCAAGCTGACGCCAAAGCCAACTTGAAAGAAAAGAAGCGAGGCGTTCCTCAAAGAAAATGGCGACTAAAAGAAGGCGTGAAAACCACCGCGTCTGGTCTGCAATACAAATCACCAAAGAAGGTGAAGTTGCAAACAACTCACGTAAAGACGACGTCGCCGTTGTCGAACACCACGAAGGCCTGATTGACGGTACCAGCCCTGACAGCAGCAGCTCAACGGCAGCCCTGGCCACTTCCCCGTCACGTTTCATCTCGGGCCAACAGCTGCGTATTCAACCTTGAGAAGGCTACAGCTCAGCATTCCATATCCTGCTCAAATCGCCCTACCGTGACCAGGCAGTCCTCGGTGGTAACCCATCTGAATCTCACCTTGGCATCTGACGAGCTGGCAAAACTGGCAAACCCGGCGACTTCCAGCCTGCCCCGGTCAGTTTAGGATATCAAAAAGTCCAATAAGCCCAAGGTTGAATCAATGCCCGGAACCTAACCTGTTTCGGGGCATTTTTCATTATAACCACCCCAATCGCGTTATCTGTTTTCAGGCAGCAACGGTACGGGTTTATCCGTTCCAGATGACCTCAGTAAAATCCGATTCTAACGCGCATCACTTACGGCATTCCGACTTACCTGCATATACAACACTGGCCTGAAAATCGGAGCCTGATACCATGAAAACATCACATTCCATCTCCGGTCAGTGGCAATATGCAGGCCATCGCCACGTCGCTATCTGACGCCCGCATCGTCGTGCTGTCCCCAGCAACATGCACCATGTTGACTGGCTTTAAAAAGTTGAGCGCCAGCGGCACCACCGACAGCCCCAACCAAAGACTTCCCCACGCCTCGGGTTGACTGTTCTGCATGATGGAAAAAACTGACGCCTATCAACCTGATTTGGTCGTCCTGCGTTTGGTATTCACGCCCGAATTCTGCGTCACCATTACCAAAACCGCTCGATCAACATCCACCTTCCCATCCTCCCTGTTTTACCGGGTCTGCGCTAACCTAATAAATTTTCTCAGCTGGCTGCCGCTATGCAGGTCAGCAATGGAACGACGGTGTAACTTCTGAACCGACTGCATCTGATTAATATCTCTGCGCGGCACGTCCTGATACCCGACGGCGACACGCCCGACGACATTGCTGCACGCGTCCTTACCGTCGAACACCGCCTTTCGCAGTGCTGCCGCGATTTTGTCGCAGGTCGTCTGAAAATCACAAATCGCGTCAAACCAGAACGCAACGCCGAAGCGACAAAGTCCCTCTGGCTTAAAACTCAAGCGCTGGCAAACCTGCCTTGCACTTTGGCGCACCAGTCATGCATCCCTAACGAACTAAGTTTCATAATAAACTGATCAATCTGACTGCACGACACGCACTTTTCTACCGAGCATCAAATATATAGAGGAACGCCAGCGAAACCATCTTCGCGCTTTATCCTAAAACCACGTAATGGGATAGCTGCATCAGTATCACCCGTATTCATTCCCCAGCGTCCATGCCGCCAATCTCACGTGCAATCCGTCTCAACATGCCGGGACACTACAACGGACCTACTCCGCCCGCGAACACTATGACTTTACCCGCAAATGCAAAGGCTAAAGTCGTCTCAATCAAAGTCCCGCCCTACCACATCCGGTTTCGAACTGGCGGCAGCATCGCGCACCATCTGCCTGGAGTGCTACTTATAAAGATGTCCGCGGCGGTAAAACTTGCGCCACAGTTTTCAAATTTGAGGTAATCAGGTCGGCGGTAAAACAGGCGAGCTGCAAACTGAAACCGTCGCATGGCAACATCAGGCGATTTATTCACGCTGGCATGGCAGCCTGCTGCCAACGATGCGAAACTGCCTACTCATTTGAGACCATCACCTAACGGCAAAAATCATCCTGCCGCGGTATGAGCAAAATCGGCAGCGGCAGCTATACCCTGAACGCAGCGTGCTTACAATTTGCTGAAAATACCGCGGCGTTCCGGTGACGGACATCTGTAACCTGCAGTATTCCTTCGCCACCTTCCTGGGCAACATCTCGCCCAACCAGCTATACCGACGACGGCAAACCTTACGATTTGAAACTGACTCATTGTAGTATCAACGGCAAAGTCCTGTCAAACCCTGAAATCTCTTTGACTAGTACCGTCTAAAACTACTAGACGACTTTTCTTCTTGAAACCCCTATTTGAACTACGACTTAATCCAGCAAACAGCATACTCTGTTTCTCTGTACCTCCGCCAGTGTACGTGCGTATTGCGATTCTATACTGGGCAAAGGTTTGAAGCGATAGTGCATGACTGATGGATGATGTTCGCGTGCTTTTGACGCCAGCAGGAGCCATTAGTGTTTTCTGCATCTGCAGCGTCTCTAGGCTGATGACCGACGTTCCTATAAACTTTCTGCCCGCTCTGCCAATGCCCCTTAAATGGATGCTGAAAAATCGGTACCGCCGCAATAAAACCGGGTCCTTGATAAAGCCGCGATGCGGATGCTGTTTTATCTGGCTAACCTGGCGCGCAGGTTCATGCTGAACTGGCGCACAAATCGCCTTGGCCGCGCCGCACACGTTGCTGCCCCGTAGGCATAGCTGCCGCAATCGAACCCACATGATACAGTTTTGCTTGCGCTTCCGCCACCTGCGGTGTGGATCGCGGCGCGCTCAGTGAAAAGCAGACCGACGATGCTCCGTTTGAATCATGGTCTCAATCGCCGAAATCTGCGTTTGTCTCGCCGTGTTCAAAACCCAAAGCTCAATCCGCGCGTTGTCGATCAGGCAAATCGATTTCGGCAAACGTTTGCAGGCAGGCTTGTCGAGCGCGTTGCGTATCGACCGGTTCGCCGTAAAACGTCCATTTCAAAGGATAAACCGTCTCGCCCATCGGCACGCGCACGCCTCAGAAGCCACGCCGCGCCGTGCCGCGCCGAGCACCGGAAACAATCTGCCTCAGCAAACGTGCGGCACATCGCTCGCCGAAACCCGCCGACGCGCCGCAGTACAAAACCGCCAGTAACTATTTTCTTTTTCTGCGCGTTTTGTAAAACCCATATCAGCATGATCTGCAACTAGACGACCTCAGACGCCGTCCAGAAAATATGAATAAACAGCGCTTACCTGCAGTGACACCAAAAGCCGCGAATACCAAACTCTTCCTGTGCTACAGCCCCGCTGCTTCGCCGTCTTGACTCGCTGCCTGCGGTGGCGGGCGCACCCAGCCAAACGTCTAGACAATTCGATCTCCGAAGACCGTACCACCGCGTTCCAAAAGCCATGATGCCCGGTCCTCTAGCATGGGCAAAGCGCAAAAGGCAAGAGCCTTTACTGACGTAGAGGAAATCTGGGTTCACAGGTTGCGGCAACTTTGCCGAAACCAGCAAAACCTTTCACTCTTCTTCCATCCTGACGTGACAAAGGCACGGCCGCGCCCCGCCTCGGCCTGCTCGATGCGGCCAACCACAGTCAAGAAGATAGACGCCGCCGCCGTTGAGAAACTGAACGCCACCGCGCAACGGCAAGCTGCTGGAAGAACATTGCGCCAGCTTTCAGCGGCGAAACCGGCGCAAGCTGCAAATCCTTGCTACGACACCCTCTCGGCGCCCGAAGAAGGCTGCTGCGCAGAACATACAAAAGGTGCATCGTCCGAAACTGGTCGCAGACGACCTTTGAGCTCTGTACGAACAGGAAAAAGCCATATCCGAACATTGCGGGACAAGCATCCCAAACGCTGTTTTGTATCGCTGCATTTGCCTTTTTCGCAGACGCCGATATGAAAAACGGTCTTTGATAAGGCGCGCCATCCCGATTTCTATAAGCCGCGGCGCACGGTAACGCTCCACCCACCGATACCCCAGTTATCCATGCGGCCCATCTATCAATGACGATGACTGTGAATCATGGATTTCCATTCAACACACGGGCAAGTAGCTCAGCAACATCAAGTGGATAAGTTTCGGTTTCTTGTTCGGCACTCCGGATTCGCTGCCGCTCGTTACCTGATATTGATGTAAGGCATCAATATCCTTTCCTGAAAATGTAAATTCAAATAAACTGATTCATAATGTCCTCTGGCTTCCCGCCTGCGCATGGGGAGGAATACCAAACGCCCATTTTATTTCATTCCGCCTTTAGCGATGGGTCGGAAGTATCTCTTGGATTCGATTTAAGCGCAATAATTAGGGTACCAGTGGTTGGAAATAGATTATGAATAAAAGACGGCGCCTTGTAATAAGTGTTTTTCGTGGGCTGGTGGTTCAACCTAATTGAACTCGCGCATTCCTGATCGCTGATGTTTCGAAATTGGCCTTGTTTGGGAAGATGCTGATGAGTCCATTGCGTTCCTATCTGTTCTTTTCTCCTAAAGAAATGCGGCATGGCAAAATAGGTTTCTTTTTCTCAATGCTTTGCCATTTTGTAAGCAGAACTTTGCTGCTATCCAAGTATAGCAGGTCGAGTTCTCTATGCCGACGCGGTCGGGCACTTCTTTGCCTCTAGTCCGCGTGCTGCCAAGGTTTGTGGTAGTTTACGGTAGGCTATTCAGGTTGCTGTTGCTTTTTTGTCTTGCAAGGTAGCAAACGGTGCGATGGAGCGTGGACCGGTGTTTGCGTATAGGTACATACTTGTTCGGGACCGAGTTTATGTGACAGGCAAGCTGACAAAGAACCAGCTGCGAATCGAGTTATAGGTTTCTGCCGGTGCTGTTTGGCCAGCCGGGATGGCTGTTGGGCTTTATTGCGCCGGTATTGCCGCCTTTATATTACAGTGCGCTTGATTTCGCGTGGGCTGATGGTGCCGGTGGACGGTTGGGTTGTCGGCGATTTCATGGGATGGTGTGCGGCGGGGCGGTGTATTGGATAGTGGTATCGTCTATCTTGGGCCAGTTGTGTGTAGTTTGCAAAATCTTTTCAGAGTGCTGGCGCGGCTGTATACTGGCCTTTTCTTGTTATGGAAGTTGTAATTTAAACGCGATTCCGCCGTCGTCTGGTAAACTTAGACGACCCCACCATTATTGTGGCATTCCATTCATTCTTAAACGTCACAAATCTGCGCGATTTCTCCAAGCAGCGTCTTGACTGCCCTTACTGCGCTGTAACAATTTTGCGCTTCCAAATTTTTTCACCGCGCCCAGCCATTGTTTGCGGCGGCGACGGGGTATTTGTTGTTCGCTTTTCATGAGATACAATGGAAAATTGGTCACCCGCACTGAAACTGGCGAAATCGTGGTATCGCGGACGGTTTCGCCGTTTGCATTGTCGGATTTGGCGCCAATCGAAGTGATGACGGCGCCGCGGCCGAGCACATGCTGCTGCAACCTGCCACTTTAATGCCGATATGTCTTGACTGGAACACGCCGTTATAAGCCGCGTGGATGGCGATGTGTTCGCGGATTTGCGTAAACGACCGAATGCGCGGGGCGGTTCAAAGCCTTCGACTCTGGTGCGCGTGTGCCGGTCATAGGCTCCTGCCTTCGGAAATGGCGGCGGGTACATTCGGATGCTGAGGCTTTGTCTTCGTAAATCGAGCCGCATTTCTCCACAAAGTAGCGATATGTCTGCAGTATGTTACAGGGTTTGATGATATGGTGGATGAGGCTGTGGGTTTTATAGGATGGCGCTTGCCTTTGTGTTTGTTAACGGGTGACAGCTAAATTGAGGCGCCGATTTGTCCGCACCAGCGGACGGCTCTGCTGCGCGACCGCCATATTTTCGCAATCACCGCCCAAAAGCCAGACGCGCAGGCGTGCCGGTGGGGGTCTTGTTACTGGTTGGCGATTTCAGCGTATTTGAGCCAGGTGGAACGGAATGATTGTGTGGGTAATGCGGATGAAATCCGCTGACGATCGTCGTAGCCGTTGCCAGCCAGCAAATCGCGAATCAGCATCGTCCAACAGTTTCGTACGGGCGCAAGGATGTTTCGTACACGGAGGAGAACAGTTCAGCAGCGAAATGCACGGTATGGTATATCATAGCCACGTTTAAGAGCGATGGCAAGCGATGGCGATGAACGAAAAATCCGTTTGATTATCGATACTGACCCTGACAGACGCGATGCCAGCGCCTGGCGGCACACGGTCTGGGTACGCAGCGCTTGCCGATTTTTGGGCATGACTACGTCGCCGGGTAAATGTCGGCATTGGCGTTGACGGCAGTAACCAGCGCATTGTCTGCGATTGCGGCGGAGGGAAGATTTCCTGCTTACGCCGCAGTCACCAACAGCAACATTGAGATGGCGGAAGTGGGCAGTAAAACGGGCTTGGATGGCATGGCGTTGCACGAGCTGCGCCCGTCCTGGTGCGCAGCACGCGGCTGCATATTTGGTGAAATTTGAGCCGCGCCAAAGACGCTGATGACTCGAAATGATAGGTCTGCTGACTATCGCGCTGGTGCTGAGCATCGCGCTGCCGAAGCCGTCCGTTTACCGTAAACGTACTGTCTTGATGGGCGGCAATTATTTTGGCGGCGCTACGACGCCCGCCGCTGAATTCACTTTCCACTGGACGGTACGCGGCAAATCAGCGTAAAAGCGGCGCGCTGATTACAGTTTTTACCGCTGATGTTACCTAAGGCGTAACCATTTCCAACGCATGGAAACTACGATGTCACCCGGTGAAAACGCCAATGCGCTGCTCTGGCGGTGATATTGCAAAAGTTACGAATGTCCTGGTATCTTTGTGCCGGCTGGAAGGCGGCCTGCTGTACGACTCCTTTGCAGCCGTCATTCGCGCCGCGTGTTCCTGAATTGTTTTCAGGCAGGCATGTGCTGTGTGGATGTGGAGACGCAAAGCGGATCGTCCTACCGGCGCGTGCGCCGTCATCACACGGTGACGACCGGCAAAGCACGAATGCGTTTAGATAACCGCCGATGCTGACCTCGCGTTTGAAGAACTGATCGCCGCCATTGCCGAACTGCCTTGACTCTGATTTGACTCTTCAGACGCCTCAGACGACCTCACTGGCGAACCCGGAAAATTCCCGCCATACGCCATGCTGGTCAAAAACTCGAACGCCATCTGCACGAAGTTTTGACCGCGCTTCTAAGACCTCTGACGAAGTATTACGTTTCGACAACGGCCTGAATTGGATCGTACCTTGAAATCGCTGAACTTCATCAACGCTGTTATTGTACCATACCGGTATCGCGCCCGCAATGAAAACCTCCCGCGCCCGCCTCTGCGCAAAACAATTGATATCCAGTGGCAGATACAGCGACGAGAAGTGGCAGATATGAACTGATCAGCGCCATCCGCAAAAGCCGTGGCGCAGGCAAAGAATAAAACATCTTCTCACGCCCTGCGCCTAACCACCATAACGGCTGCCGCATTCAAAGCCCAGGCTGGTATCCTGACATTATCCCGCGTTTCATTAACCGCCATGTATCGCTTTTCCGACTGCCAGGCGCGAGTCCGATCGGCCGCCCGATGTAAACGTCCGTCCGCCTGAAGGTCGTCTGAAACATTTATCCTTCGAAAGCTGCTGGAAGGGCTGATCCGCAAAATGCAGCAATACAGCTCACGATGCCGAAGAAACCGTACAAGCAAGAAAAAGACAGCCCACCAAAGCCCCCTGGCGGTACGGGCATGTATCGTCGGTCAAACTACCCGCCCAACGCGGCCCGCATTTACGGCGCGGGATTTGGTCAGATTCATCTCCACCGCCAATGCGGCGCAAGTGTCTGTACTACAAATATGCTGAACCTATGAGCGCAATCCGGCACATTGAAGCGTCGCTTGATTATTACCATCACCTACAACCGTCCTGACGCGTTGAGCTGGTTTTGAATCTGACTTCCGCGCAACCCGCCCCGCCTGACGGAAACCATTACCGTCGCGACGACGTCTGCGCTGAGACACCGCCGTCGTCATTTAACATCCGCGCTACCCGGTCCCCGTCAAACATCCTTATGGCCGGACGACGGCTCTGTGCCGTCAGAATCACGTGCAACCGCAGCCAGCGTGCAAAGCGACCATCATCCTTGTATCGACGGCGAGCATGATATCCTCGACCCGTCCCATCGCTGACCATCCTGGGTCAGTAATGCAAAGCGCAGGCTGATAAGAGCAGGGTCTGCGCGGTCATCCTGACCTGAAAGCCGTTCCCAGAAATTTTGATCCCGGGCGCGGAACTCGGCCCGATTTATCCGCCCGCATCAAGGCAGAAAACGCCTGTCTTGCGCCGCCGCGTACCATCCGTCTTGATCAAGGTACGCTGCCGTACCAGCGCATCAAACTCGTAATATGGGCTTTCTTCCAGAAGGATACGTGTTGGCTGTCACCATTTGACAAATTGCTTTGTCGTCAGATTTTGAAGATAAAGCGAGTCTCGTCGCCCGCTCCTTCCATAACGGCATGAAACGCCATAATTCCTAAATTTCTGCTGCATCGCTCTACCACCTCTGCACCACGAAGCCGAACGCGACGCCTGCTGTGCAAAACGATGCCTTGCCAGCCACGCTGTCCGGAATAAAAATCCGCTGCGAAGACGGTATGGATGAGTCTATGTGTCTGCTCGGTGCCGACCTCAACGTCGTCTGAAACTTTCTAGATGACGTTTTACTCTGGCTGCCAGTTCAACCATCAAATCTTATTGAAACCGCACTCTGTGGCAAGGCCTTCATTAATACTATAACGACAACCACTACACCATGGTTACACCGCGTCCCCTGCCTGATTACCATCATTCTGCCACAACATGGTAAAGGCATGTCCGCGCCGAACTGCAAAAGTCCAAGTGGATGGTGCATAGGAAGAGGCTTCGCGGTATAGGTCTGGATGTCCTGTTTTACAGGAATGTGGTCAATAACGCACCCGCAGCAGTGGCCGTCTGATTTTCCTGAAAACTGCATTATTGATATCCTCGGCGACCGCCTTTCCCATAACCGCAGCTACGGCAAAATGCTGGCATCGTAGCGCCACCACGGCAACGCTTACCTCAGCCGCCCGCTGAAACCCGCCACAATCCCGCAACATCAGCGTCAGCAACTGGAATAAAAGTGCATCGCATTGCGTAGTCCCGCCGGAAGGCTGAAGTCCCGCCCGTCTGCCCCGCGCCCACTCCCAACCCGCGAGAGAACCTGACCGCGCCAAATATCGCGCCATCTTCGAATACGTCGCATCGGCATCGACCTGCAGCCTGTTGATTCTCGCCGGCGATTTTAACGACTGGCGGTAAAAATCCGCCCTATCCTAGGGCAACGCCTTTAACCTGAACGGCGCATTCTGACAGAACGGCAAATGTCCCCAAAACCCTTCCCCTGCCCAGCCTGCCTGTCCTCGCTAGCCTCGACTGCGTCTATACCTGCAACCCAGTTCCTAGACCTCAAATCCACAACGGCAAAAACTGGCAACGCCTGACCACTTCTGTCTTTGAGCGCCAAAGTTGACCTAAACTGCCTTGAATGTTCCATTACTAAAGGTCGTCTGAAACCTGGAAATCGGATTTCTAGACGACCGGCATCCACAGTCGTTCCTGCCGCCATACCTAAGAGGCCTAAAATATGATACTATAACATCATTCACATTCCTACTTGTTCATATACAGCGAATCTTTATTTTCAAACTTTTATCTCTATACTCTTGCTTCCGATAAAATACGCCTTGATTTTGACTCTATCCGCCAGCCAGATTGACCTCTGGCTTCATCAACTGCCCACACAACCCAGGTGCCGAGAATGCAGCTACCAGCGGCTCTGCCTATACAAGCCGAGCGTAATGAGGATGCTTCAGCCAATCTGTGCGCACCCGGAGGAGAGGTGCGATATGGTCGATATTGCTGGTTTTATTAGGCAAGCCGCGCGTTGCGTTGGTCAAAACGTGTTTCCAAAGCCACGCCTTGATAGACGTAGCGTTACCCGTACCAGCCGTACCGGCTCATCCGCGCCCGCCTCTGTCGATGGGATTACATGCGGCAAGTTTATGCACACTGTCAATAAGACAGCGCACAGGCCAGACCGTCCCGGCCTTGTCCGGGAAAGACGAAACACATGATACCTTCCGAAATAGGCTACCGCCGCACGCAGCCTTGAGCGGTTCTTCCAGCGCGTTCTTTTCGCTGAATACGCGCAAAGCCGCTTGATTGGTACACCGAACGCAAGCGCGCGACGAGGCGATCGCAAAGCCATGCTTGCAGAGCGAAGCTGCCGTTAGCCGGGCAGGCGCAAATTCAAGCTGAAACCAAAAGCTTGTCCAAAATTTACTTTCAATCCTATGGATTTGATCGCCGTGCCTGAAGTATGAAGCAGCATAATCCTAATAAGACAAGCTACAGAATCTGACAACCGTGGAAGTATCCAAAACTGCAAATCATAGGCTAAAGAGCGCGCTGAATTGCGCCAGCCTAACGCGATGTCAACATGGCAACGAAGAAAAGTTGTTTTGGTCACCTGTTATAAAGTGGAGCAAGAGGCCAGCAAAATACATGTCAATAAGAGAGCTACGCCCAGTTAGGTCTTGTATATCCAAAAAAGATCCTGCTATTCCCGGCAGATGAAAATCATGGTCTAATAATCGGAAATTTCCAATTACATCACCCGATTGAGAAGCATTGAGAAACAAACTGCCGCTTCAACAAAAAGAAGGTCGTCCGAAACGTGCGACAATCCCTGGCATTTTCAGACGACCTGAATCCGGCCTCATTTCGCCACGTTTTCACGTTCTGGCTAAATCTACACGTTCCGAATCTGTACAATTCCTCTGTCCGTAACCCACGGCCTTGACGTTAAAGGCAGGCGGTGGTCGTTGCTGGTGTGGCGGCTGATAAAGACTGAGCCTGCTTGATTTTTTTCGGCAACGCCCAAGCGCGGGCGGGTATTGGCGTAGTAGATACTGGCGTCAACCAGGGCGACGTTGGCAGGTGTGTTCTCGTCCCTTCGCCTTAAATCAGCGGTAGCACCAACGTTAAAATCCCTAGCATTCCAAACGTGGCAATCTGGATCTACTGGTCCAACACGGTAGGGTAACCAGCCCCTTCTTCGAATAAATCAACGGTCAAAACCCGTGGGTCGTGTGCGATTGCGTCCCACTTGAGCGTGTACGTTTGCGCGGGCCCGCGGTAGCGGGGCGTGAGGTGGTCGCAGGGTCTTGGACCTTTGTCGGTAATTCCATGCACTGGCAAGAAACAGGGGATAAAGTGGTCGCAACGGCTTCACATACAATGCGCCCGCGCATTTGCAAGATTGATCTCCGGCGCCGTGAAACGTTAGCCACAGGTCGACGGCGGCGCGGCTCCGAGATCCGCACCGGGTGCGACGATGAAGCGTTGCTGCCGAGTTCGAGGGACGGCCTTTGAGGCAGCATTCCCGCATGGGCGGCGAGCAGGCGGCCGCATCTGCGTCGAGCCGGTAAACTTATCGCATCGGTGTCTTCTGT
>BNJU01003491.1_pt1 | contig 84070 bp, 143 predicted proteins | sample 8539281 | NCBI WGS metagenome assembly BNJU01 (sample SAMD00202456, study PRJDB9452) | human saliva metagenome | isolation source: human saliva | place: Japan | reverse complement strand
AGAGAGAGAGAGAGAGAGAGAGAGAGAGAGAGAGAGAGAGAGAGAGAGAGAGAGAGAGAGAGAGAGGCAGAGAGAGAGAGAGAGAGAGAGAGAGCTACTATCGAGGCGGCAACAATCTTCGTCTTTCCTTTTGTTGCGATGCAGCGTGGTTGTCGATCCCCGCTGGGGTACATTCACAGGTGCAGGAGATGGGCGGACGGATCAAGAAGGCGAGAGAAAGGCACTCATATCGAGTATTACCAGTTTGAACGTGAGGTTTGGGGAGAAGAACCCCAAACGGGAAAAAAAGAACCCGTGTATGAGGTCGATACCGACGGTCGTATGGCCGCCGTGCGAACGACCGCCGCAGCCGATCATCAAGTCCCATGTGGTATTTAATGCAGAGCAATGGAGGGGATTCCCCCATTGCAAAGCCCGAGAACCAGAGGTGTTGAACGAGAAGATGGAGCTATGATCGCAAACAGCGAAGCGAAAATTCATTTCGATCAGGTCGGACAAAACTTTACCAACCTTCGACGGACGAGATTCATGTGATGCCAAAAGAGGGCTTCAAACCACGGACGCTTATGCGACGGTGGCACATGATCGCGCACAGCACAGGGCATGAATCCTGTCTGACCGTTCTACTTTGACAGCGGGGGCACGTTCGGCAGCAAGTCTTACGCGGGAAGAATTGCGCAGAACTTGCGTCGCTGTTCATTCATCAGGAATACGGGATAATTTCAATGAGGATCAATACCGAACAATCACGGCATACCTCAAATCATGGGCATCTGTGCTGCGTGACGATCCGAATGAACTCTTCCGTGCGGCGCGACGCAGAACGCGCGGACTATATGAAAGAGCACATGATTGAAAAGGAACGCGAGATCGCGCGATCGCGGTGTTTCGATCATCGCGGAATGGAAAAGAACGGCACTTGCACCGAAGAAGATCGCCTGAGAAAGAGCCTGAACCGCAAAGATGTTGATCGAGAAGAGCAACCATTCCTCGCAAGCGCAAGGTTTCACTTACGCCCAAAAAAGAGCAGGGAAGCACGCAGCATGGGGCGATGATAAGTGCTCAGGCATCGACAAAAGGTGTCCGTTGTGACACCTTTGTCGCAGAAGATTATCAACGACCATGCGCGCTGCTGATCCTCTGCTCCGTATTTCTTTTTCGCATCACGGGACGCCGTTTTTAAGGCTGTTGAACCTGCTCTCATTTGATTTCGCGTATTTTCCTGTGCACGATCCTTTGCGAGCTGGGACAATAATCGACTTTATCTTTTCTACATCAGGAAAATATCACTTTTTTACTTCTCGCGGAATGTTACGTTTTAAAACGCGTGCAGCTTTTCACGCAGTTTTTAATCCTTCTGAAGTTGTATTGATTTTCCATTTGAAGTATATCGTGGCCAATATATTTGTCTGTAGTAGTATACATGTTTTGTAGAAGAAAGGCGCGTTCATTTCCCAATACTTCTTCCGATAACGATTGCATCACATCTGCCCCATCGTTTTGTTTTAGACTCTATGACAGACTTGTACTTAGCGATCTTGATGAAATCGGAATCATCCATAGAATATCCTTTGTCTCTTTTATCGCGCATACAGAAAAAGCAAGGACGCCCATGCAGTCCTGTTGCACGCTCATGGTTTTTCATTAAATTAGTGTCGGGGAACGGCGAAATATTGATCCTTCAAAAAGAAACTATCCGCATTCATAACGTACTCTCCTTTATGAAAGAAGCCCCGCCTAAAAGACGAGAGCTTCACATTTGAACCCCCGACCCACTTGACGAGTCGCACCGTCGGCGGCGACTAACATTTGAACCCCGACCACTTGATGAGTCGCACCGTCGGGCGGCGACTGTCATTTGTTATTTTTATTATAAACAAGATGACAAAAACCGTCAACACACTCCCCGCAATTTTGCACATTTTTCTTCCTTGCGTTATCGCCTATCGCGTGTCTGCTCCTCCTGCCAGCGTACTATGATTTTCCCCTGCTGCTTATGCCTTTCTAAGGAAGCGGTCTGCAAGGGCTGAAATCTTCTCGGATCATCCTTACGCGACGGCTGATTGCTCTGTTCGACGCGCGCGGCGAACGTGCCCTCTTTTCCCGTTTCCAGCGCTGTATATCACGTCTGGTTTTTGTAATGATAGAGACGGACGTATTCTACGTTTCTGTCCATCGTACTTCGGGTAACAGAGATAATCTGTCCTTTCTCACGGTCAAAAGCAAGCTGATATTCGGGAAGACAGAGCCGCGCTGTATATCATCGTTTATGCGGACGGCTTCAATCATGGTGATTTTCTTTCCGTCATCCGGCAGCTGTCCTAAGAAGGCATAGGTTCTTCCGTCAAACGCGTCTTAGACCTCAAACTGTTGATCGGCGTCTCTCCATCTACTTGAATAACGAGCGTGCGCGGCATCTTGTCCGCAGAAACAGGATCATCGCGCGATCCGTCACATCTTTCCAGACGGCCGCGAATCGCCGCACAGCGTTCCGCTTCATTGAGTGCCGCTCACGTGCTTTTACATGTGCCGGCGATGGCTGCGTCTGTCGGCTGTGCAGACTGCTTCTCCTGGACGACAGGCATCGACCTTTTCACGGGAAAGGCATCCGTCTTCAGCTTCCGCTTTGAGCGCGGCCAGCTTTCTTTCCCAAAGCGTCGTTTCTTTCATCGCTCAAACGCTTTTACTCATCGCAGCGCACTAAAACGCGCGCAGGAGACTTTTTCTCTGCGCGAGGGCATTCTGCATGTGCGCGAGCCGTTTGTAGCTTTCTTTCGCCGCTGCGGCGTAGGCTTCTTTGTTTTAACACATATTCACCGCCACACGCGATCAACCGCAGAGGCGTATTGCATCTTTTGTCAGTGACTTCTTCATCCGTTTATACCTGTGCAGTTCACGCGCTGCAAGTTTCGAAATACAGATTCCTTTTTCGCGTTTTAATACGAATAGACATCCTCCACTGTCACCGTGTATGGATCATCTTGGATTTCGTAATCCCGTGACGTCCATGCGCGTTTTCGCGTCGACGCGAATACGCAGGTGTTCCTCACTGTATTTATCGCGTGCGATGTTTGCGCAGCACAAAATCGCTGGCGAATACAGCGATATTTACTCTTCTGGCGAGCGTTCGTCAGTGCGCACCATGGCGGGGCTTCTGAATCATCAGCCGTGCGGTATGCCCCTCAATCGCAACTCGAATCATCATGGCAGGGTTCTTGTAAATGTTTCCAAGGTGCGGTGCCGGTGTCCGATCGAGCAGCACCGCTTCCTCTAGTTTCCCTGTTCAATCAGATCATGACGCTGTGCATCCAGCGTTCGATGATCGATTCGGCAGGACAGCCCTACTGAATTTATCGCTGACAAAGTTGCCCATTTTTCACGCAGTTCAAGCGTTGCCTCCTTCCGCGCTCCAATCGTCTCTGTGCGGTAGCCCTGTGTCGGTTCTACCTGCTTCGTTCTCTGCGTAGTTTTTGAAAAACTTCTCTGAGAGCGAGGCGATCCGCCTCTAACATCGCTGAACATCAAATGACAGTGAATGTTACGATGCTGGCTGTCGAATGCTGCCGGTTTTGTCATGAATCGCGTATGAATATACGTGGTTCTTTTTATTCCCGCCTCTGTGAATCGTCGATCAGCGCTTTGTTTTCTTCATGTCGCCTACTTCCTGTAAGCCGATGCGGAACTCCCGATATGCACGTCCGTTCTGCGTCGAGTGAAGGTTTCGCTTGTTCTATCGAGGCGTTTTCCGCCCACTCTGGCAGATTGCCGAAGAAGAAAACAAGGTCTTCCTGTCTTGAACGGCTTTTTCTCGAACTTTTCCTTCACGGGCAAATATACTCAAAATGCAATTTTGTATTGAGTTTGAGCCGTCACGGCGTGTACCGTGCGGCGTATTCTCGAAATAGAAAAATTGACATTTTGACCCTTTTGCCGCAGCAAATGTATTATCGCCGCTCGCGGCATCTGCACATCCATGCGTGCATGGATTGCCTACCGCGCCCAGAAAGCATGATGAGATGCGGCGCCGCCGCATTGCGCCGGAGGCGCACCGCCATTCAGCCGGAGGGTGGCGCATGAAATCTCAAAGAGATTTCTGTAAATGCGCATTCCTTTTTCTGTTATCGGTATAATATCATATTACCTTTTTAGGGCAATATCCCATCTTTGAATCAACCGTCACTTTCTGTATATGTTTTAGTTTTAAAGTGGTTCTTCTACCGTATAAAATACCCGCTATTCACTATTTATATATTTACATAAAACCCTTATATATGATAAAAATTCGCTAAAGGAGGTGATAGAACGTATGGAACAACAGGAAAGATTTTATCCAAAAAGGTAAAAGCGACGGATGTATTTGATCGCAGTGTCAAAACGCTTCCAGACGGATTTATACGATCTTGCATTGACAGACGCCGCCAGAGAGAATCTTCTATATGGCACTGCTTGCCCTATGTGTTGTGCTGGTTTTGTCGTACAACAGCGAACTTTAAGACCTATGTCGTTCGTGTGGATAACGCTACAGGGACAGGTGGAAGCCGAGGCGAACTGAAAGCGACGAATCACAATCCGCAGGAAGCAGAGGTGCGTCGTTTCTCGCACAGTTCATTCGAGATACAGGACGGTACCGCTTGATCCGGTGCAGTATAAGACGAACTGGGCACACGGCACAACATTTTTTGACGCAGGAAGCGGCGAACAAATTAAACGCCATATTGCAGACGGACAATCCTGCGTCGAAGTTTGGCAGAGCAACAATACAGCCGACAGATCCGATCCATCCAGGCGCAGCCGGGATCACCGTGCAACGTATCAGGGTATGCTGGTGAAAGATGAATTTGCACTGAGCGGAAATGCCACAGGTGTGAAAACAAGCTATACGCAGCGTTTGCTCGGTTGTGCTGATCCGCCAAAGAAAGAGGAGCAGTCGATCAATCCGCCGGCCTGCAGATTAAGGATTTGACAATCACGAAAGAGATGGAAGAAAGGGTAAAGTGACATTGTGAAAACTGAGGCGCAGGTAAAAATGCCTGATCGTGGGTGCAGCCTCTTCGCAGCCATGCCCCCTAACGGCATCTGCCTCCATACATACGACTGCTGAGGCATACGGAATCACGCTTAGAGTATATATAACTACGATGGCGTGAGAGGTTTTTGCACGCAAAGGGATATACCGTAGCCATACGCCTCGAGCGGAGAAGAGATCAGCGGCGTTATCGCGGGATACGTCCGCTGATGATCGAAACAGCGGTGATCGAGAAGCACGCACGTTTTCATCAAAGCCTGTTGTGGACGGTGACAACGATTTTGCCATCTACACACAAAGCCGCGCGTATCATCTTTTTATTATCGGAGCGAGACTATACGCCGACTATATGCTGGAACTACCCTGAAAACGTGTCCCCCTGCGTGAGGTGACACCGGACACGAAAGCATTCAACGAAATATTCATGGAGCAGGGTTGATGGACGGAGCGTCTATAAGGCCTCTGCATCGTGACTATGAGTTTACGGGCAGTGAAGCGTGATGAGCGGCTGTTCCTCTCGAAGTTTTCGATGACGGAACACGACGTACATCAAAATTGGGCAAGGGCAATAAGTATGATCTGCCCGTCCTATATCGGGTGAAGATAGAACAAAGGCGAGCTGACCCTCAGAATTATCGTGCCGCACGGGCATATCATTGCGGATCGCGTATTTGACCACGCGCGGCTCAAATATTGCAGATCGCGAATACGTTGATATATTGCCCCAAAAGATGATCCGGCAAAAGAGGATAAGGCGGTGAAACACAAGTGATGGGGGTTTGATATTCAGAAGCTCACAGAAAGTTCTTTCATAGGAGAATCTGATTTTCCAAATGAAGATTTTGTAGAAGAAGATCCATATTCTGCCGGCGATATTTTCGTATGATGATACAGACCCGGCGGAAGCGCCAAAACAGTGAAGAAAAGCCGTCATGGTAGGTGTAGAGCGTCGCTATTTCTTGCACTGCATCTGTAGCGAGCAATGTTGTTCAGCAGCAGCGGAGTAGAGGAAAAACGCAGCAGCAAACGGGACCGACGGCAACTGTGACCGCCGGAACCCTCGCCGATGCCTTCCCCGCCAAATATTCCAGAGATTGCGCAAGCACGTCAAGGACAGCAGACGAATGGACACAGCCAAGTGAGACTGGCAGTGATATGCGTAATCCACAGTTGACGGTAGCACAATCGCTCTCCTGTGCGCGTAGAGACGTACCCGCAGGGGCAACACCTTCTGCGCCGGTTACTGCAGACGATTGACCCAGATGCGGCAAGTCGTCACAGGCAGCAGAACAAAGCTGCGCAGCAGGAGGCAAAAGAACGCGCCTTATCGATGGCAGTGCACTTTGCTTTCCAGACTGCAGCAATCGCAGACGCACGCCGATCGCCGCTATACAAACCGATTGAAATGCAGTGGTCAACATACCAGTACCGTACAAAATGTCAGCTATTCACCAGTCTCTTCCTATACCAAAAATGGAGGGCGGCGGCTAGTATTTTTGAATGCCGTTCTGTCATTCAGGCGACGCTCCTTACCGGTGTCACAAGCAATGTCCTGAGCGGGATGTTAGGCGCAAGTGCGGCAGGATATTTATGACAGCCTCACTGGACGATATTTGGCGATTCCCACAGGGCAGCCGCCTGATTGGAAAACGGCACCAGCAGAGGCAGAAACGCATAGGCGTTGTTTTTCCAGAATTATTCTAGCAACGGCGCTTCACTCACTCCTACCGGACCGTATCAGGCAATCGATGGCGCATCGGCTATCGGTTGCTGGATAACATGCCAGCGATCATCGCGGGCTCGATTTATCACGTGGGATTCATCGACGGCACTGCTTACGGAGCTGATGCAGAGCAGACGGGCAGCACATCCCGGCACGGATAACCCGCGGCCGGAGGAGAAGGCTGCTTATCAGGCTGCGGTCGCTGCGATTCTTCGCGCGCGAGGCCAGCGGCTGATTGCCAAAGATGTCGATGCACAGCCGACGATCGACATTACGCCCGGCTATCAGTTCAGCGTGTTCACTCAGTCAAGACCTTTCGAGTCCGGCGCATACGAGGCACGGCAATGAACAACTTTGTGCGCGCTCCATACTTGCTTCCTGATGACAGCTTTACGCTGGTCGGCGCGTGGATGGCAACACAGAAACTCGCCAGAAATGCTGCGTACAATCCGCGTCTCAGTGCGCCGTTTTCTCTTGCAGGAAGAGCCGTACCATATGCCGTGGGATTATGTGCGGTGGTATTTCAGTTCAACGACGAGACTACCGCACGCTTTCAAAGGGAAACCAGCATCTATATCCTGCAGCATTTGTCATTGCGCTTAGACACGTCCTTGCGCTCACGCCGCTGCACAAGCAGGCGAGGACTCCACGCGCGTAGTGCCCGTTAGGCGCGCAGACGAGCACGATGGAGACCTGATCAGCGCATCACGGGCGGCGTTGTCGTCCGGACAGCGCGATGACGTGCGTTCATCCGTGCGTGACGGGGCTTATGCGCACAGTGGAATGCAGCTGCAAAAGACGCGGTCGCCTATGCGTGAAATGGGGTTTGAGCGGCGTCAAGATAAGAAAGGACGCCCTGATGGATCGGATTGCGCATACTTTCACGAGCGCGACTTGCGGATGAAGATGTGTCAGAAGTGAAGGTCAGAAGAAACTGATGGCAGCGGCGTTCCGTGTAGAGGAAGCACCAGCGCGGCCAGAGCTAAGGACCCGAAGTCCCCAGTCTATTCACGGATTTATCCGTTCCGTAGCCTCTACACAAGCGGATCGTGAAATCGTGCCAAAATCGCACATTTCTCACCACGCGCGACAACTCCAACAACATCTTGCCGTCATTGCCCCACACGCAAGCGGCAAAGGCGTCGGACTCATTATTCCTGCACGCTTCTTGGTGGTTGGAGTCCTCGGTCATCGTCAATGATACATCAGATCCGAAAACTGCGTTACAGCCCGGGTTTTCCGCAAAGCGTGCATGGGGCATACTGTCGTCAAATTTGAAACCAACGGCGACGGATGGGAGTACAGCACGCTGCGTCCGCCGACGAAGATTCCGATCGGCACGCCGGAAGAAGTGTCGCTGCGCAGAATCTTTGCCTCACACGCTGGCAGACTACTGAAGGGTAAAGGGAAACCTCTGATCATTAGAGACGCTAATGCAGTGATTGTCATAACGACCGTCATCCTGGTATCTCACATGCATGCTGCTGATCCCCGAGCGTTATCACGCACCCGCCGACACTCTAGTATGATGGTAAAGTCCTTCATGAAGTCCATATACCGTAGAGGATGGTGATCGATGATGAAGGAATCCACGCTCTATGAATGGGTAGATGATGCACGGACGGCGACGCACTTTCGCGAGCAGTCCCACCGAAGGTGCTGAGAAAATGCGAAACTCGAGATCAAAGGGATCGATGCAGATCCGTGAGGACATGATGAATTTTCGAGCATGTCCCCGACGAGTGGCATTTGAAAGTCCGTGCGTGGATCACTTGAGCAAGGCGGTTACGTCAGTCGCAGATATACGCCGAGGAATTCTGACGAAACATGCACCCGCCTGGCATCCACACGCTGGACATTTGATTCCCCAATATGCACCTGATTATACTGCCAAAAACTTCCGTCGAGATTGCCCGCAAAGCCGGACAATGAATGCGGCGGCATCGTCTCACCGCAGTACGCTCAAAGAGGTACCTTGATCCATCGCTGTGCACGCAACGCATCCGTCAGCGACATCTGTCGTCGGTGGTACCCGATTGGATTACAAAGCTGTCCCGTATCGCTAACATCTGGTCACACACGCCGCGACACTGCACGCGTCACGCGGATCTTTCCGGCTCTTCTTTGAAATGATGGTCAGACTTATCCATGCACCAGAGAAATCCAGTACGCAATGAGGCGCGTAGCGAAGACGATTTTACAAGCATGAGTGCCTGTTCACAGAGTAAGATGAATTTTCGTCCTGGAAATCTGAAGTCCTTTAGACCACCCTCTCCCACTATTTGCCGGATATTGCGGCATGAAGCAGTGTTCCTCATCAGTCGAGGGATTGCCGCAGATCAAATGATATATACGGCAAAGGACAATCAGATTTTGATGAACTGTCACTTGCAGATACGCCTCTGAATGACAACGGCACCGCAAAATATGCGGAATCACTTCTTGGCAATAAGACAATCACCGTGTGAAAGCGTCTCAGACGCGTTCTCTCGAAGAAGTTATTCCAAAGTCACCAGACCGAGCCGGGCACTTATGACCGCCGGTGAGATTAAAGCGGCTCGGCGATCAGGAGATTATAAATGTCGCAAGCTGGCGTAGCACGCCGATCACTGACGGACACAGGTGAAAGAGTATTACGAGAGCGGCTATTTCCTTTCCGCTGGCTCTATGATGCTCCCGCACTGCAGCGACATTATCCGCAGTCACGCCTCCGAACGCGATGCAGCTGCTTGCACAAGGAGAAAAGCGAGATTGCAAGTAGCTCCGGCGTTTCCGCCCCGCAATGGATTGAGTAAGCGCGTCACCGATGCTGCACGGTAACAGGAAAGGAGTAACATGGCGTCGATATTGAAACAGATGGAGAAACAGCTGGGAAAACCTGCGCAGAAAGCAGGAGGCGCTTCAACAGGAAAATGAAAGACCAGCGCAACATGGAGGTGCGAGCGGACCAATGACGGTAGGCTGGTCGGAGCATCCGCAGAAACGCTTTCCGGTGCATAACTATGGCGATCCTGATCGGTCAGCGCTTGTCCCATGCCAAAGAGCGCATTGATGCGGGCGATCGTCAGGCGATGGATCAGTACATCAGCTGCCATACGCGCTTTCAAGCGGAGCATCCGGATGCAGGCGAGACGATTTCATGGAAGAGGCTGCGAGTGCGGCAGGAGGAACGACGGAAGCCGACGCGGCAAGGGCGGTGAGAGAGAGCAATGGCGAGCGGCCGAACTTTGATGCCAGTGCTGCTTGGTGCTGAATGCTGTAAAAGTTACGCAGCGCGACGACATAACGAGCTTTTACATCAATGATGATGAGAGAGAAATAATTTGTATCTCACTCATATTGAGGAAAGGTGAAAACAGAAATATGCTCTGACGCTGGAAAGCGCACGGGCAGTTACCAGCGAGTCACTGGCACGGGACAGGCTGCGGAAGCGTCGTCAGTAGAGCGATATTCCGTCCATATCGGTGGAGATTCAGGGACATGCGCTCGCTTTCAGGGCGAGATTCCCCCGATCGTGCGGCATCCACAGTTCAGTATCCGAAAAAGGCCGTGAAAATCTTTACATTTCAAGAGGTATGTGGAGACAGCACTATGTCTGAGAAAGTATGCATCTTTCTCGAAGACAGGCATTCCAGGCGCGTAAAACGCCCTGGTCGCCGGAGGAACGGGAACAGGAAAGACAACCTGCTTGACAGCTATCCTGCGGCGATTGCGCCCATATCGCCGTATCATCGGCTGACTGCACTGGAAGACCTGCCGGATGCGCGTACGTCCGGCCAGAGCCCCATAGCATGTTTACAGAAACAGGACACGGTGACAGCAAAATTGCCAGACATGCCACCCGTCTTCTGCAGACCGTCAACGCTGCCGCTTAACGCGCGGATCCGTATCCACATCGTTGGAGAGGGTGCTTTGCGACGGTCTTCGCCTACGTCTATGCTTTAAAGCGTGGAATACCGGTCATCCCCGGCGGGTGCATGTACCGTCGTGCGACGGCGCAGAGAAGAAGGGCTACCCGCATCAAATCACTTGCGCAGGAAGACGCGCGGCCAGTGATGTGAAGGAACGCATCGGAGAGGCAATCGATGTTGTTGTTACGATCCAGCACGTTGAACCGCCGGACGGACGGAAGGAGGAGCCGCATCGTCGCGACACATCGATCGAGTAAAATCATATGCGACCCGGTGCGCCAACAGTAACTAGCATCCATCATGTATAAAAGGAGTCCATTGTGGGCACCGAAAAGGAGGCCGCCATGGAACTCTATGATATGGTCGATGGCTATTATCAACGACTTTATCGAGGATGGGCTTACACAGGCAGAGCCGCGTGAAAATGAATCGGATTGTGGCTTTGAAGAAGTTCGACAGGCAGCAGACGCTCTTTCTGTGAAATGCGAGCATTTTCGTTCGGAGGAAGACATTGACGATCTTTTCACCGGAGGCATGGGCAGAATATGAAAGTCAATGCACACCATTCAAGACAGCCTGTACCGAATTGGCAGCAGCCGTCGCACAAAAGCAACGGAAGGTGTGTGATTCGGGGCGAATCCGCCATGCGCAGCGGCATCTCTTCGGAAATCGCGGCAGCTCGACGAGAGCGGGCGCGGCTTGCCAAACAGGCAGACGTCAGCCTTCTTCCCAAAAACAGGGCAGAGCGTCAAAAATGGCAGCCTGAGAAAAGCCGTCAAACGCAGAATTTCGCAGGGCAAAAGTCAAATGCGAAGAGGCAGATGACAAGGTCGTTTTCGATAAGGCGCTGTGCTCTTGAAATATCGGGAAGTGTCCATTAGTGGACACCTGCTTTCAGTTCAAAGGAGGAACTATCAGAAACGTGAGAAAACATGGGCACATTGCGCAAAAGCCTTCAGTGCGGGCGTGGGCTGGTATTTGATGAGTGGCCAGCATTTTGCCTGGTATTTCCGCACTGCTAAGCAGCAAAGGCGCGGGCGTACTTGATACAATGGCCGTGGATGAAATTTTTCAACCCGCTCGCGGATAACCTTTCACGGACCGTGCCCTATGGTGCTTGGCGTCATGGGGATTGTCGGCTGCTACTCGCGCTCTTTTTCAGGACACGCGGCGGCGGGACGCAGAAATTCATCCTGCTCATCTTCTTCTTTCGATCTGCTTGTTTGCCGTAAACTACATCAGTGCAATTTCGACTGGCGGGCGATCTACGATTATGCTGTGAGGATGGAAAGGGATCTGCCGGAAGCGCTACGAGATTCTCATTCATCGATCTCTCGTTGCACCGCTCTTATTGGATGATTCCACGCAATCCTATTCATCGGTGAGTGTATTTCTCCGCACAGCTCACTCGGCGGGTTGATCTTCTCAAGACGCTACCGTCATTGTCATCGCCACTGTGCGCATTACATCTTTCGGTTTTCTTGGACAGCCAGGACGCACGTTTCCATGAGAGTGGCACTCGCGCCAGCATAAGAACTTCTATTACCTGGAGTGGAAAGGGAGGAATTTTGTCTCAGTTTTCTGGAAAGAGGAAAAGGCGTTCTCTCGCGGAAGTCAGGAGGGCTTTTGACTTGGCGAAAACGACATTGCACTACCCGCTGCCGTGGGCATTCGCTGGACTCTGAAACGGGCATTGTGGCGTGGAAGAGACCATGGTCCATGCTTTGCCGTCTGCTAAGAGTTTCGAGAAGAGACCGGATATGGAGTGCCACGGCTCTTGATCACCGTTCACTACAACGCTTCGCCCTGAACCAGCGTCATCAAGACGTCGACCAGCTATGTTCTGTATTTTTGAAGCGCAGCGCAGACGCTCCCGAGTATGATGCCTCGAGGTTGATATTCCGATCATCAAAAGATGGAAAAGTGATCTGCCGCATATTATGCGGAGCAGACGCATTTTCGAGACGCGCTATTACTTTACCATCTATCTTGAGCCACCGCAGCTGATTGCTGAGACTTACGGATGCGTTCATTGCTGCACGCGAAGAGCGAAGGAAAAGCGCGGACGCGTCTCACGTCGTCGTTGAGAAGTTTATGCTAATGTCAATCTCATCGGCGATATGCTGAAGATCGTGGTTTCCCGATCTGCGACCGCTGTCTCGGCGAGAAGAGTTGTACTTTTCTGCATACGACCATATCAGACAAGAATCATCAGGTGTCGCGTGAATCCGCAGTATTATATCACGGATTATATCTGTGATGCGGATGTTCTGGCGGTCGGGAAATGAAGCTGGGCGACAATCACGCGGGATTGTCACAATCCTTGATTTCCGCCGATGTCGAACCGGGTGTATTTGATGTGTTTGACGGCATGGATCTGGGGTATCGCTGGGTATCACGCTTCCATCTGCCTGTCAAAATGGACGCACGAAAAAAGAACTGAAGGACTATCGGCAGCGGTGGAATCAACAAATTAAGTCGTTCTGGACGCAGGTGCGTGAAGCGCTACAAAGAACATCTGGAAGACTGATCTTGACGAGACGGCGGCATTCAACCGTGACGATGGGCGTTGCCTTGCAGGAGCTTGGGCAGGATTAACGTAGCTACTGGCTATTACACAATGACGATGGTCGTCTTTGACAAGGACGCACAACGGTGCAATGTAGAAGGAACGTATTCTTGGGGCGATCAACTCTCTCGGATGTACGGGCTACATCGAAACAGACAACAGCATGGGAAGCATGGTGGGGTCGATTCGCAGGCTATCGGGCGAATATTCGCCCGTCCGATTATCAGCGACCCTAAATTTTTGTCACCTCGCCCCGGTCACGGCGACGTGGCGGGTGACAAACGGAACGACTATCTCGTACGGTATTGACTCTACACTGATACATCAGGCTATCACCATTTCGACTCTCCCTGCATGTCCGGGAAGTTGGTCATACAATGGTTATGGGACCCGTCCGGATCGGGAAAAATCCGATCTTCCTCAATACTATTGAAGCACATTTTTCTTAAATATCGAACAGCAACGTCATTCATCTTTTGACAAGGCGGCATCCAGCCGCGCACCCCATTTGCTGTCGGAGGCAATTTTTACAACATTGCCAGTGAAGACGAGGGAGAGCTGTCTTTTCAGCCGCTCGCGGATATTCTACTATGACCATGAAGCGAAATGGGCAAGAGTGGATTATCGTCCTTCGTGAACGGCGCAATGTCAAGATCACGCCGGCAAAGATAATTTTGTCTGGAAGGCCTTGTTGTCTCTGCAAGAGTTTCCGGTCGAACGGCGCACCTTGTCAGTTTCTGCGAACTCGTGCAGGATCAGAGATTGGCAAACCTTGGAAACTCTCACGATGAAGGAAGTCATGAAAACTCTTGACAACAGCAAAGGATGTATCCAGGACGAGGTTTTGCAGGTATACGAAATGGAAACTCTTATGGCGACGCCCTCCATCGTCCTGCAAACGTGGAATACCTGTTTCATCGGATCGAATCTAGATTCCCGCAGTCTACAAAGGAGCCCTTCCATGTATCGTTCTGGATGGGTGCTGGCTTTTTCTTTGATAACCCAATCTTCAAAGACTGCGCGAAGATACTCGAGATATGCGTAAGAAGAATACGAGCATTATCTTCCAGACGCAGAATCCTGTCCGACCTTGCGGAATAAGCCGGAACTCTCATGACCGTTATGATTGCCGAACCGCGTGTACCAAGCGAACAAACAGGCAAGGCAAAAGCAGAGCGGGAACTCTATACGATGTTTTAACTGCAACGATCGTCGGGTTGAAAGTATTGCCAACGCGGCACCGAAGCATGATTACTCTATTCGAGCGACGGGCACGGATTTTCGGCTTGCCCTACGTCCGATTGAAATTCGTTCGTCACGGCTCATCGAGAACGAAGCCAGCAATCGATCAGATTCTTGCAGCCATGCGCAGTGCTCTTTCATCGAAGATTGGTTTTGACTTACAAAAATACCGAAGATCAGGTTGATCGATTACAAGGGAAAAATTATGCAGGTGTTCCTAATGAACACTAAACAAGGTGTCCATAATGGACACTTTGACGTGGAAGGAGCGAACATCATGAAAAGACAGCAACAGTCGCTTTGATCGCGGGTCAATGCACGCTGCCGCCCGCAGCCTTTCCGCACTGCAGCAATTCCGGTGATTGATGCTGGAAACACGTACAGCAGCCTCGAAACCTATCTTGAAAGTGCTCAGCTTTGTTACGTACGACGCAGAGCAGATCAGACTGCAGCTGCAAGACTGTAGCGAGATCTGCCACCAAACTTCTGGAGCATACAAAGTGCTAGTGATGGCAGAGTATAGAAAAGGGTGAAAGATCACGCACAAACCCTGCCGGGATTCTATCCAGAAGAAGGAATGTGGCAGAAGGTCTGGAATGAGAGATTTCCCGTCATCGCTGTGGGCGACTTGTCCCAAACAGCCATGAGCGAGCGCAATCTTGAGGATTACACGCAGGCGTTGCAATCTTACAGAATCAGAAGGATAACCACCGCTCACCACAACTCATGAAGGAACCCTAAGAATCACAAGCAGCTGACAGCTGCTTGATCACAACAAATCGCCGGAGCGAAAGCAAGCCGCATGAGTGCCAATGAAATTGCTGTCGAAAAGGCAATACATCGACACGTTAAACCGCCCATTCAGGCAATCGGTGGCGCAGAATGAGGCATGCGAATCACAGCGGCAGATTGTCAAAAGGAACAAAAATGAAACATGCCATGCAGCTACGCGACGGCAAATGCAACTGAGGCGACGATAAAACAAATGCACAAAGAGGCTGCGGCAATTGGGCGAATGCCAATCGGTCGATAACCCTTGGTAGTAAAGACAGAACAGTTGGTGGTAAGATGGACTGGAAGTACAACATTCACTTGATTCGTTTACTGAAATTTGCCAAGACCACCGCATGATTGGGCTAACAGGCACTAGCCCGGCGTGCATTCGAGCTTATCACGCAGACTTGCCGTCATTGATATATGTATCACAGGCGGACGCTGTACGGTAGTGAGCTGCGTATGTCGGAAACTGGGCAGAGTAAGTCATGAAAATCGCTTCTTCATGTTCTTTTATCTGAATTTCGATCAGATCAGCTATGCCATTTTACAGTCGTTTCAGGCTTGCAGGTATAACAGCATCCGGCGGCGGCCACTGAAACTGCCCTTCTAACCCATCGCAGATCATGGATAAGGGCTTTGAAAGCTTGCAGAATCCCACACTGACTCTGCTGGCGATGGATCACAAACCTTTCGCGTTTTAGAGGCCGGAACTTGTGTAACCTAGCGCACTTATCTCTTTGGTGACATTGAGTGCATTCTTTTCATGGCATTTCAGGTACTCATTACAAAGATTGGAGTTTAACGTATTCGCTCACACTGGCTGTTATTCTTATTCCATCTCGCGTACTGAAGCAAAGCGCAATTTCTTTTCAGCGTACGCTGTCTGCGGTAACAGCTTCCTGCGGTGTCAAACCGATGGTGATGATACCTTCACTCCAGGACTTTTGATCGCACTCTTTGACAAAGTCCGGCGGACTGGCCGGACACCGAAAGTGGAGCAACTTTGGAGAAAATGCCGCAATAGCACTGTCTTATGCGGCGATGGCTTTTCTTATGTGGCAGCTGCACCAACCTGCTGCGGGCTTTATGAACGGGCAGCCCTCTCTTGATGGACAACAGGCAATCAGCGAGCAAACGCAGATCGGGACGACAGTCGCTGCATTGGCTGCTATGCCCATACAGGCAGGTACCTCCGCGGCAGCTGCTGGCGAAAGAGTGCGATGGCCGCAGAAGGCGGATCGGCTACGAGTGCAAGGCGATTGGCGTACGCCGAGCGGGTAAATCCGTTGCGCAGGAAACACCTTCTTCCAACAGCAATGTCGGAGCAAACTCACTGGTGGAGCAGCGGTAAACGGTAGTGGAGCGCGAAAATTCCGGCAGCGGTAGAGGAAGTGGCGGTAATAGTGGTGGAGGAAACGGCGGTGGCGGTAACGGCAACGGAGGAAATGGCGGCGGCGACGCAGGCATCCATGAAACGCCCGTGTATTGCAATCATTGTCGTTCTGCTCTCACTTTCCCTCAGCAGCACGGCCAGGTGCCGCCGCTTTCCTGGCGGCAAGGTGACGTCTGGCTTTGGAAGCGCGATGCGGGGACGGGCAAGTCAATTTCACGAGGTGCTGGACATTGGTACAGAATCCGCACACTAATTCATTGCGCCATTCAATGGAGTTTGTTGAACCTGGTGCTGGAGTCTGGACATAGTTTACTGGGTTGAGATTCGTACACCGGAAGCGCAGTCTGGCGATTTGTGCCGAGGCAACAATGCAGGTTGCGCCGATGGGTATGTTCCGTGAGGGCACGGTGATCGGCCCTGCCACCGGCGGGCTGCCACTGATGGACCACATTGGTATTCCGATGGGACCGCGCAGTCGCGTTGAACATCGGTTTGAATGGAACGCATGGCTCGCAAATTGATCCTGTCTACCTCCACCTGCTCTCGGTGTCGATCCGTCCGGCGATGCGGTCCGGGCCGGTGGGTGCTGCGATGGATAACGCTGTGTGATTCCGTGGGGCATCGAGTCTATGCGCAGATTGGCGAATCGATTAACGGCTTTCATGGAATATCTTGTTGAGATGATCAGCACGTCCTATGCACCGCTGCAATCGGCGGGGCTTTCGCTCTGGTAATGTTCGTCCTCTCGTGTGCGTGAGTCTCGCCTTGCACAATTCTGGACGGCGGGACTTGAGTTTTCGATCTACAGCTGGTCGGAGAATTTGGTCACGTACGGCATTCTCTACGTGATATTATGCTGAGCGCGATGATCGTCAACGATTTCTTCCCGCGTTCGTTTCCAGTGCTGCATAGTTCAGCGATCCGTCTGTCATCGAGCAGAATGTACTACAGCCGCAGCTTCTCGTGCAAAATCGATTGCGCTGATGAATCCTGCGCTCAACAGTATTGACCGCTATTTGGCACATTCGAATTCTACCTATAACTAAAGCAACATCATTTGTGATATGGATTTCACTCGCATTTTCGTTGGTCGGTACATTCTTCGCGCTTTCCTACTAGCGTCATGGTCGTGTATGTCGAGTTCTGATGTGGCAGCGTGACGGCCGCTTACGCCGCCTTTACCGCTTTTGGTTTTGCCAAAATTCGTTGCGGAGGGTCCTCTGGGCAAAGTGCGTGCAATACCATTAAGCCGCGCTGGTATCAATCATGGTCGGTCTCTGACGTGTGCGTCAAAGACGCGCAACCGTCCCCAGGATCCCTTTGATGCAGAACTTTCAGGACAGGTGGCGCGATAGGCGGTAACGGCAATATAACTGGCCCACCGGAATATAATATGCTATGGCGACGGCAGCCCGCACAGAAATACGGTGTTCCCGTGAATCTGCAGGCTCCAGATCAGCTGGACTCAACTGGAATCCGAATGCCGTGAGTGAAGCTAGGTGCACGAGGGATCGCACAATTTATGCCTGAGACGGCAGCAGGATGGGGCATCGACCCATTTAACGCGAGCAGTTCCTGCCAGCTTCCGCACACTACTGCATGAAAAATCTGTATGAAAAGTTTGGAGACTGGAATTACGCCCTTGCAGGACGTATAACGACGAGCGCCACGGTATCGAGCGCGCGGAGACCGCCGCCGGCATGGGCGAATGAGTATATCAATCTCGTCTCATCAGCGTATGTCTGGCTACGTATGCCGTAAAGGCGTCCATTACAACAGAGCAAAAGCGTCAACCATTTGCTCGCGTGTGTCGACTCCTGACGGTGCCCCTGCCGTCGCTTACGATGCGCATTCCGGAAAGGTGTTCGCGCGGTCACTATGGGAGGACGTTTATGAACTTTAAGGACAACGACTAATCTCAAGGTCACTGTTCTGTCTGTGATTTCTTCATCCTGATTGGAGCAGCCCTACATGGCTCGATCTGCGGAAAAGCATACTGCAGCATGGACACCCTGCTGTCATCAGAGGACTTTGTGCCGCTGCGCCGTCAAAACCTACGCGATTACGTCGTCGTACGTCTGCCGGAGGAATCGAGAGTCTGCATGTTGATGCGGGCTTTCGACTCCTTTAAAGCATGACGCACGAGCTTTTCCCGGTGAATCCTGCACCGTTGATGAGGAGTATTTACGAACATACGACGTACAGCTGCAGTAATCTATCCATAAAGATGGATTGCCGCAGCTGGAAAGCGGGGGACGTACAATACGTCCGGACGGGACGCTGTTACTCCTAATGACACCGATGATTCCTTTGATAGCGCGTTATCTTGGGATAATCGAGTCAGTCATCGCAGATCGACAAGAAGATATTCCTCATGTTGTCGTAGAAGGAACCATTTTTGAAACTCATAGAGGAGGTAAGATATGAGAAAACATCTGATATGTGCAGCCGTCGTGTCCGAGTGTGATTGGTTCTTCTCCTCCTGTGTATGCGTGGGGATGGGACGATATCAGCAGAGCGGGATCACACGTCATCGACCCAAAAGCGCTCAAGCAGACAGCGCGTTCGAGAGACAATACGAGACAGTGAAGCACTCCGGAATGAGGTCGAGAAACCCAAAACCATTCGAGGCAATGCGAAAGATTGTGCTTTATCCTAGTGAAATGGAAGCCCGGATCGATCAATGCACTGCAATTACCGGACGTGAAGACAATTTGCGATGCAGGATACCTACAGAAAGCCGCTGGAAGACTTCATCATGAAACAGTGGATGCGTATAAAAAGGTGGTATTGATCCAACCATCGTGCATGCACCTACCATTCCGTTGAAAACCTCGTCCAGCAAAAATCAATACAAAGATTATCCAGAATCAGACGAACGGCAAAATTATCGGCTGCCATTGCAACCAGTGAGGTGACAGCTCTGCTGAGTGAACAGCAAAACCAAATCAACTGCAGTCTGACGCACTTTGCAGCAGCATTGATGAGGCGCACATGATTGGCACTTCCTACACGGCGGCCGTCAAAGATCAGGAGACGCAACTCATCAAACGCAACATAGAGCGCGAATGCGCAAATGCGCTCACGGTTTTACCCATACGATCCCTACCATCCGACGGTTTGATGAAAGAGCAACAACGCAAAGAGCAAGGCGTTCGGATTTCTGAAATCTGGCATAGCAGCAGGGGCGTTGCCCCTGCCGATGCTGTCCATTTTCACTAGAGGCTGCTGCGGCTCTCATCTTTTTGCTCGCGCTCCGCGCTTCTTCCGATAGCTTTTGATGTTGACTTTTGATTCGCAACTTTTTGCCTGCTTGCTTCACACGGATGCCCATTCTCCTGTATGTTTACCGATAGTCCTCCTTTGATGCGCAAAGTCGTTGTTTATTTCGTTTTTGCCGTGGCATATTTTCATTTCGGCAATCTTTGCATCCATCTTAGAACAAGCTCATCGTGTTTCCTCAATGTTTTTCGTTGATCGCAAGAGTCGATTCTGTCCACTTGCCGTTGATGAGTTTTCGATCTTCTGTCGTCAGCTCTAGGCGGATATTTCTTCACGCACTGCTGATACTCATGCCGTATTGTACTTCTCTTCCCTCAGTGCATCCGGCAACGAGCAGAGAAATCACGACGAGCATAATCAAAGCAAAATGACTCATGACCTCAACTCCTTAACAGCAGTTCCATTGCTTTCCGCACAGCAGTGAGTTTATCCAGCGGCAGTCCTCAAGAATCTTGTTGATCTTTTTGCAGCTCATGGCTTCCGGCAACATGCATCCAGTAGGCACGCAGACGAATCGATTCCCATAAAGAATCCAGTTCAGATGAAACATTTTCGCATAAGTAGAGTATTCATCGACGGCGTAGAGGCGTCCTTTTCTGGATTGCCGACATGGCACCGACTGATGCTGAGTTCTTTGCAACCTGCTCTGAGATTGTGAAATACGTCCGCATAACTCGCACGCGGCGGCCGATCGTGTCCGCATTGCTTGTGCAGACACCTTGCTTTCCTGTTCAAGCCAGGTTATTCCAGGTATCAATATCCAGATTGAAAAATGGCGCAGCTGTTCAATCGTTTCCGGACGTGGAATGTCCTGTGCTCACACGCAGTGAGATTTGCCGCAGGACAGGTTCACCAGATCGGCGAGCTGCTTCGCGTCAAATACGTTCTTTGCGTAATTTGCGCAGCGTACGGCAAAGCCCTCGATCGCCATGTACCCACCTCCTTAGGAGTACATACCATATATCGGGTAAAAGCAAAGAAAGGAAGTCCCTAGAGACTCTCTATATCGCCGAAAAGCCGGATATTGGAAGAACCCTGCAGCGTATCTGTGGGATGGCTGCAGAAAGAAACCGGATATATTCAGATGGAGACACTACGGTCACTTTGGGCAATCGGTCATATCCTCGTGCAGGAACACCGGAAATGTACGGCGAGGAGTATAAAAGTCTGGGCGAACTATCCAATCATCCCGCAACAGTGGATTACTAAAAGCCGTCAACAAACACTATCGAAGCAATTGAGGTTGTCGCAAAACTCTTAAAAGATGCGGATGTTGTAATCCATGCGGGTGATCCGGATCGGGAGGGACAGCTTCTGATTGATGAGATACTGACACTGTACTTCAAAGGTGAAGTTCGGCGTCTGCTCCTGAGTGCAAAGGATGACGAGAGCCCTAAAACGAGCCTTTTTCAGATGTACGGGACAACATGGAATTTGAAGGCCTGTATCGCAGCTTGCACGGAACCCGCGCAGATTGGCTCATTGGCAAGAATTTATCCCTGCATATACAGTCAATGCGCGAAAACAGGCCATACTACAGCATTCCGCATTGGCCGCGTCAAGATTCCGACCTTGCGCTCGTCAGCAGCGTGAAAAAGAGATTCAACGTTCAAGTCCCGGAAATTTATGAATTGACGGGGACGCTTTGAAAAGACGGCATATCATTTGGTAAAAATATACACCGTCTGCACAATTTCAACGACAGATGAGTAGCGTGTTCTCGATAAGAGCTGCTTCAGGCGATAAATTTGAAGATCGACCATACGGACGATGTTGTTGTTTCCGATGTTGAAAGAAGATAGTGACGCAGCAGCCCCCGCTGCCGTTTTCCCTGGATACAACTGCAAAATTGAGGCGAACAAGGTCTATGGACTCACCGAAAGACACCCTGATATGTGCAGAGCTCATCTGAGAAAAGACGTCCTATCCATCGATCAGATCAGTAATCACATTCCGGCATCACAGCAAGGAGACGCCGACAAGATCATCGCTTATGCTTGCATCCGGACGTGCGCTTGCGTCAGTCGACCGACGCAGCAGACCCCGTATTTCCGAAAAGCCTCTGACGATGCGAAAATCACGGCACATCACGCAATTATTCCCACGGGCGAAAAGCCTACTAACCTTACAGAGAACAGAGCAAAATATCTTCGCGACATGATTGCTGAAGCGGTATGTCGTCCAATTTTACAGCCGCTTTGTTTTGAGAAGATCGAGTTATAAAGCTCGCCGTTGGCGATGAGATATTCGTTGGCAGCGGGCGTGGAAATCACGAATCAGATCGCACCGTTGAAAAGGGAAGAGCATGCCAAAGACCCTGTTTAAGCGTCCCTGCGCTCTCGTGAGACGACGCAATCGGGAAACAGGGAACAAGTATCGCAGAGAAGAAACAACCCCGCCAAAGAAACGCTACAGAGGGAACGCCTCTGCGGCGATGACAAATATCTGGCGTTTCGTTGCTGCGACAATCCGAACCGCGAAAGCTGAAAGAAACAAAGGATCGGTACACCGCGACACGGACACCATCATTGCAGAGCTGCTTGCGACCGAAAACAAGGCAAGCCGATTGAGGCGTGCTCTATGAAAGAAAAAGAGTTGATCCCCACCGATTTTGGGATCAAACTCATCGAAAACGTCGATCCGTCACCACGTTGCCGGATGCGACCGCGAAAATGGAATATGCACTGTCCGAAATTGCGAGCGCAAGAAAACAATGTCTGCATACATTGATGAAATCATCGATGGATCAACGACAAACATCCGCTTGTTGAGACACGCGAATTTCCTTTGTGGAATCAGAGGATGCGCCGCATGCCCGATCTGGTGGCAGGTACACTGCTTTAAGAAATTTCTCGCTGAGCTGCAGCTACTTCATATATGCAGCGATGAGTGGCATGGGTGCTGCCGGAAGACGGGCGAAAAATGTTCTATGAGGATGACAGGCAAACCGGTCATTGAGCATTGTCCGTCATGCCGCACTGTCTTCGTCGTCTCAATGGGAAAACGGCCTGTTTTGGCTCTGCGCAAAGTGCAGCAAGACCTACAATGACAAACATGGACACCCTGAACTGAAAAGTGATTGTCCTGTTGAAAGGAATGATACCGTGACAGAAATTGACGAATATGAGGCACGTGAAGATGAACCGCTAGCGCAGCCAAGCGAACTCCTGATGAGAAATCACATGACGGAAGAACTGGTGCCGATGCTGCATTAGGGTGTCCAGTGTTCTGGATCAGCTGAAAGAGGCAGCGACCGCCTGCAGGAAAGAACGTGGAAAAGCTGCAAACATACGGCTCTAGTCTGGAAGGAGATCACTGCCGTCCCTTTTCGGCCGAAGCCGACCACCTTCAGGAAGTGCAGACAGAGACACCCAAAACGTCGATCATGGTTGTCGCGATATGCTTTGCACTGACGGCAAAGAATTTTGAGCGCATGTCTATGGATGCGCAGAAATGGCAAAAGCAGCTACTTGTATAAGCAGACGAACTCGCTTTGAGATGATCGGAATGGTTGCGTACATCATTCAATCCCTGGTAGTTTTGGACATACTGGTGCATACTATTTCGCTAAATGCGATTTGCGATTTTCATGAAGAAAAAGGATGGACGACCGTAATTACGGCTTTTCCATCCTCTCATAACGATTTTCCGCTATACCGTATCCGACCAAAAGTAAAGAGATAGGAGTTATCGCACGTGAAGATTTTACCACGTTTTTGTTAAAACTGCCAGAGTCCTGCAAGAAATTCGTAGCGTCTGACTCGTCACCGAGTTTCATCTTCGCGCAAACATCATGATTGTCCTTTTCTGTGGATCGCTACACCCATGTTCATGATTATGAAACAGAACTTATGCGGATTTTCCGCGGAAATAAAAGTATATTTACAAACGTCGCCGTGGTATCGCTGCCAAGACTGCGGAAAACCTTTCCGAGAGCACCATTCATTGAACGTATCAGCAACACTAATCTCTGCAGCGAGATTAAACACATCGTTCAAGAACTTGCCGATCCTGTTCCTTCATCCTCATTGCATAGACATGGTATTTCACAAACAACGGTCATGCGTCACTTTGCGCGTGCTACGAAAGAAGTCACAGCGTCCGAGTCGTCCCCTGATGCCGTTATTTTCACTTGATGAGTTTCGCGGCAATGCCGGTGCAAAATTTCGTCGGTCAACTGACGCACAGCATCGCTGAAAATGCCAGACATCATCGACCGCAGCGCGGCCACACTCTACGTGATAAAATCCGAAACTACCCACTTGCAGACCGCGCGAACGTCGAGTTGGTCAAAGCACAGACCCGTCCCCGTTCTTTCCAAACTTGTCGAAGAGTGTCTGCTCATCGCACAAATTGCGGCCGACAAGTTCCACGCCGTCCGACCCGCCAATGACGCCCTTGACAGCATCCGCAAAGGAAGTTCAGTCGGGCTTGATCCATCACAGCGAAGTGGTTCAGAACTCCGCCGTACGCTGCTCAGGCAGGGAAACACAAACTTTACGCACAAGCGAACATATCAACCTCGATCGCATGCGTTTTCATCTCTCTCGAAAATTAACCATCCCATGCACTGAAACAGAAGAATCTCTGCCTCATCTGACAGCACCGATCAGGCAGACGTCGAAATCTGCTGCGGCGATTTCACGAACACGTCCTTGCTGTCAGCATCGCTCCCTTTCATCGTGTCCTGAAAACCCTTGAAGAATGGAAAGAAGAAATCTGGAACGGTATTCGCACAGGTTACAACAACGGATTCACTGAGGCTGCAACAATACAATCAAGGTTCTAAAGCGTGTCTGCTGGTGGATTCCGGAACTTTTGAAAACTTCCGTCGCCGCATCCTCTATATTCTCAATAATGAAGCACGGAAAAGTCGTCGAACAAAGGCAGCCTGAAATTTTTCTATAATATTTCTCCACAACATTTGACAAAGAGCCCAAAAACACCAGTCGCTTTCTGTTCCGCCTGCTGGATCAGATGACGCCTTCCCGTATAAATTTCTGTATATCGATTAGTAGACATGCTGTGCCTCCTCGACCTACTCCCACAAGCCCCATGAACTATCAGAACGCCTTCAGCTTTCAATGACGCTACGCTTTCAGGCACGCCCGCCACCGAAGCGCGCGCACGGGCGGGAGGATCGCGTCGATGGCGGTGCCGGTGATCTGATGACTGGCCGTCGCGGAACGTGCTCGTGACGAACCGGATCCGTCTCGTCGGGTTTCAGATTCTCCCCGCGACTATGGAGTAAGTGCCTCTCCTTCTCTCCGTGACGTAGGTACGCCAGTCCTCCATCACCCGAGTATCCGTATTGACGGTCGCAATGAACCCGTCGATCAGCTCCTTCTGCTGCGCAGCTCGGACTCGACCCAATGGCACGGTCGATCACGCCGATAATGCTCTTGTCCGCACCGTTCGCAGTATGATACTGTTCGCCACCCCCTTCTCAAACGGTCATACTCCTTCATCGTCTGGTGAGTCGAGATCCTTGCGGTCAACCACGAACAGCACCTGTCAATCTCGGCACACAGAGGCGAGTTGTGCTGTCTTGAACGAGGTCAGCGTCTTGCCCGAGCCCGTCGTGTCGAGATAGCCGCCGCCCTCGATGCGCCCCCACGTCTTGTAATTGGACGAAATCTTGATACGGCTGAGAATCCGCTCCGTCGCCGCAATCTGATATGGGCGCATGAGCACTTTCTTCCGTCGTAAAAATGCAGTAACGCGTCAGGAGACGAGCAGCGTGTGCCGTGCCGAGAAAATCCGTCAAAATCCATCAGGTCGGTAATGAGGCGATTGCTCGCATTCGCCCGCCCCACCGCATACTGATTGATCACCTGTAGGCGGTTGTTGCGGACATGTCCCTTGTCAATCAAAACGTATATATATATTGTGCCATCGTCACGTTTTAGATTCTGAATATAGTCCGTCTGATGCGACGCGTCTCGGTGCGATGCCGTCGCTCGCGGGTGCAATCGATGTCTTGAAAGCGTTCCTCTCCGCATCCGTGAACGCATAGTCGTTCAGTGCCGAGAGCTGCGTGCGGAGATTGGCGATCAGTCCGCCTCATCGTGAATGGGGAGATACGCATGCCCTCCAGCAGATGGATGAGTGCCAGCTCCAGTGCCGCCTCCGTCTGGTACGAGCCGTACGACGCACGCCCTCCCGCACATGCTGCGCGAGCACCGTACTCCTCCGCACTCGCGATGAGCTTGTAGTACATGATGTCCCTCGTTTCTTTCTGTAGTGACTGCGCCTCTATCGTTACCAATATGCTAGCATAATTGCTAGATCGGAATCTTTGTCCTTCCTCTTCATCATATTCATCGCAGACAAAGAGAGCCGGATCGCTCCGCTCTCTCATCGCAGTCCGCAAACACATACCCCAATTCAGTATGTTCATCATACTACCGACAAAGAAAATATGCAAGCTAACATATCCTTTCAACAACATCATTCGTGCTGATAAATCTTGGTGAATCACCTCGCCGCAGCTGCATCTACGGATTTCACATAGTCCTCTGTAATTTTCTCAAACTCTCTGATAAAGCTTTAATTCTGTTTTTGACACATGAGATTTTTGTAGATAATAACACACGAGAATGAAATAGTCACCAAAACGTCCTAAAATTCACATAGGGCAACCAGATCTCCTGTCTCAAACACTGTTTCACGGCTCTATTAGGATCAACACTGCGAAACCGTGTGTCAAGACACGGCATCTGTGAGCGATCGCATTTCTGAGATCCTTCAGCATGTAAATATACTTATAGACAAGTTGACGATCCGTGTCAAGGCTAAATTGAATCCAATCCTCCGAGAAATATCGTCACGTCACATCATACGTCGACGACAAAAGAAATCCAAAATCTCCCATCGTCATGATTTCAAAAGCAGCCCAGACAGGAACACTTCGTATAATTTGCATTGTCATAGATATGTGACTTTGGGATTGCGCCTGATATTCCTTTAGCCAGAGCCGATTGAATCGGAGTTTTGTAAATTCAGTTTCGCTGGCTGCAGCTCTGCTTTTTCAGCATCAGCACCAGTCGGCGCATTGTGATATCCACGACCACTCTGTCGTACATTGCTTGGATGCTCCGATCTCGCATGTGCAGAATCGCCTCTATTGCAATGTTCTTGACAGCCGTTTCAATAAACATTACCTTTCCATACATCAGCCTTAGCGCCCGAATCATATCGAATGCGTCGCATAGATCTCACATGTATGACGTAAACGGCAGACGATTACGCGCATGACGAAAGAACTCGACAGCCTTTTGCAGCCATGAAAATATCCCGTGTTAATGAGTTGACGTTTTTGTGTACCACCTGAAATCGCTATTCCGTCTCTCTAAGATGACGCATCAAACCATCCGTGGTTTTATAACTCATAAGAACCTCTGCCGTATGCTATGTATCTATTATAGCAAATAGATGTTCTTATAACAAGACTTATTGACCACTTTCACTCGATTTTCCTTCCGTCGAAACGTAAGGAGCATCGTCGCAGTATTCATACTTCTTGCGTGCGCGATCTCGGCGGGAAGTCCTGTGTGAGATCATTACAGAGCGCATCGAAACGGTCGAGGATGGAAACGATTTTTGCTGGACTTCGAGCGGGGGATGGGGATTGTTTACATTTTCCATTTTCTTTTTCGAGACGTTAAATCGGTGACACTCGCTTGCCGTTTTGATAATCTGCGCCCGCATATTTTTACTGCGAAACAGATATTTGCTAAACGCCGGCAGAGCATATCTGACTGATCGAACCGATAGCCAAAAACAAAAACTACAGATATACCTTTGCTTCAGAGGCTCTGTCGACACTGGTGATATCGCATTCCTCTCGTGTCCTGATGAGCCTGTAAACATGACACCTCCGAGGCTTACCATATTCTGACACTCTCCTGCTCCGATTCGGACGAGATTCTCCGGCATCCCTTTTTAGTGCCAGATTCGAGTATACTCATATAAGTAATAAAGGGCTCATTCCCTCCTTGAGATCCTCCTTACTCTTTCGTTGAGCCCACTCATAAATTGACCGATCTCCTGAGCCGTACATATTTCACCTCAAATGACATGGAAAAAGCTACCGATTTCACAGACGCCTGATTTTCCTGTCTCTATCTGTACTGTGTGATTATCTACACGATAAAAGCTCAGCAAACATCACGATAAAAATTATATTGTCGCAACATTAGCTCCACTGTTAGCTCTGTAAAATTGTCCAACATTTTCACAATTTCATTTTTGATGGGTAACGGAGGGACTGGGATTTTCAACTGAGAAAAACTGTTTATGTCAACAGATGGAAAAGCTCCTGATTAAGATGTGATAGACACCATAAATCAAGATTATAACAATAATAAAATAGAAATTAATGTCAAATGCCCCAGAAAATTCATGTTTCAACATAAGATAGGTGAACCTTGATTGGCTAATGAGGGCACCGTTATTAGTGCATGCTCCCTCACAGTCGCAGAGGTGGCAAACAGTATAGAATTAGCAGGAAATAAGCCCCCTTTATTGCTCTTTGAGTTAACATGTTGAATTGAATCGGACAGTATGTGATCCGTTTCTCACGAATATCCTCCATCCTAAAACCATGGCATTGTACCATTCTCCAGTACGAACCAGTGCTTTAGACGGCGTATAAACCATTTCTTGTATCAGAAATTTCTTTAAGCTTCCGATACTCCACCCCATCGGGACACAGTTCCTTTATCATCTCACGCAGCCGACTCATAGGGCGATGCCCTCCTCTCCCTCGATCTGCGATGATCTTCTCAATCTCGTCGCGCAGAACCGCCTCGCGTGCGACGATGGTGAGAATCTCGGCGTTCAGCTGCACGATATCGATGATCTCGCGTGTATCCTCCGGCTCGACATAGGTGCTGCACGGAGAAGCGATAGTCCTCGACGGCAATCTCCGCGCCTTCACCACGCGCACAACATGCTCCACATCTACCCGATCCGTATAGAGTTTTAGGATGTTCTCGATGCTCTCCGGTGAGTTTGTTGCTGTTCGTGACCTTGACACATTCCTTCGATGCGTCGATGAAGACGGTCTGCGTGTCCGCCTTGGACTCTTTTGAGTACCATGATGCAGGTCGCAATCGTTGTGCCAAAGAACAGGTTGTCCGGCAGTTGAATCACGGCATCAACGAGTTGCTGTCGATGAGATACTGACGGATCTTCTTCTCCGCACCGCCGCGATACATGATGCCGGGGAAGCGACGATTGCAGCCGTCCCATTGTTCGCAAGCCACGCAAGGGAGTGCAGGATAAAGGCGAAGTCCGACTTGCGCGTCGGGCGAGGACACCTGCGGGTGCATAGCGCGGGTCGTTGATGAGCAGGGGTTGCCTTTTCCCCGGCCTACGGCTGTGAGTATGGCGGGTTGGAGACGATCGCCTGAATGGCTCATCATCCCAGTGCTTTGGAGCAAGGAGCGTGTCCCGTACGCGATGTCGAAGTCGTCGAGTTGATGTCGTGCAGGAACATATTGATACGACAGAGATTATAGAATGTGAGGTTGTCATCCTGCCCATAGAATCCATTCCGTACATTTTCCTTGCCGAGAATTTTTGCGAATTTCAGCAGGAGCGAGCCGCCGCCACAGGCAGAGTCATAGACCTTGTTCACCTGCGTTTTACCAATGACGGTGAGGCGCGTGAGGAGCCCGAGACCTCCTGCGGGGGTAAAAACTCACCGCTCTTGCCCGCGTCTCGAGGCGTACATCCGCAGGAGGTATTCGTACGCGTCGCCGAATGCGTCAATGGTGTTGTCTTGATAGGCGACCAAGTCCCATGTTCCCAACGCCGTTCAGTGAGCTTTACAAGACTTCTCATTGCGTTTCGGCAATTGTTTTACCGAGTTTATTGCTATTTACATCAAACTCATCAAACAAGCCTGCAAGGTCGCCCTCGCTTGATGTTCCCACGGATGAACTCTCGATGCGATGAAAGACCTGTTCCAAGGCTTTCATTGAGATTTTCAGCTGGTCGTAGCGCATTCTAAGCACATTCACAAAAAGTTCGCTCGGAAGAATGAAATAGCCCTGTTCATCCACAATATTGTTTTCCGTCAGCGCCCCTCCGCATCGGGCAGCGCGGCATAGTCAAAGTCCGTATCCCCGCCTCACGCGCCCGGCGTTGAGATACGTCAGCTTCTCCGAGATATATCGATAAAACAGCATTCCTAAAACGTACTGCTTAAAGTCCCGATCCATCCACTTCACCGCGCAGATCGTTCGCAATCTGCGTCAGATCGCGCGGTGCAGCTCTGCCGCACCATTTCTTCTCTGTTGTCCATGTTCTTCCTCCATTCTTCGTATCGTTTATCATTCGTCACGGCGAAAGCGTTGCCCTGCTTTTTCATAAATTTCAGACATTCCTTCCTCTTCTGTCTATGCATCAGATTCTAATCTTCCTTTTTCGATCATATTTAAAATAATTCCCATATAAGCCAGCGTGCAAACCTGATCTCCTCCTTGCCGGGATTGACGGTATACATGCTGTTAAAAGCCGTCGATGGTTTCTCTCTCAAGCCTCACCGCCGAGCCGTTTCCGAGCCAAAATGAATAACGAGCTCCGTCCGTTTGTCTTGCCCTTGCCAGATGTCTCTTCCTCTGTACTTCGTTTCTATCCTTTGATGATCCAAAGCATAGCAGGAAGACGCGCCGCCGTGATCACATAGAAAGCAATATTTCCCCGCAAAGACACACGTCCCTCTACCGCAGGCGCATGTTTTGTCTCTATAACAGAACGCATCTCATTCGGCAGGGGGCATTTTGTGTGGCAACAACAAAGGTAAGGACCTATAACTATCTGATCTCGTGCGGGCATCTGTGCTCGGACATCAATCAGGGCGCGCTCGCGGCGGTGCCGCCGTTCCCGATCGCGGCTCATCACTACGACCATGCGACGGCGGCGACGCTCGTGCTGTTCTCAAATCTCGTCGGCTCGGTGGTGCAGCCGATTCGGGCAGCTCGCCGATCGACACAATCGCCCGTGGCTGATCTCCGCTGGGCTCCTCCTCGCCGGCGGCGGCATGGCACTCACGGGTGTGGTGACGACGTTCTCCGCTCCGTGCGCAGCAGTCGCCGTGAGCGGGACGGGCGCGGCGATGTTCCGCTGCTCGTCCACTCACGCCTCGGCGGAGGGCGAGCGCGCGAAGAATATCAGCATCTTTCTTTTTGGCGGCAATCTCGGTTTTTGCCCTTGGTCCTGTGGTCATCGACCGCCGCCGTGACGACGTTCGGTCTCGTGGGAACGCTCGTCTTTCTCGTCCCCGAGGTCATCATCTGCGCCGTCTTCCGCCATCACCCTGCGCGGGGCTCTACGAGCTGAACGCTGCACCGCAGGCGACGGAGGCAAAGGCACGTCCGCAGGGCGTCGATCAGTGGAGCTCGTTCCCGCGTCTGACCGCCATTGTCTTGCGTTCGATCATTTTTCGGCATCAATACCTTCCTCGCGCTGTACTGGATTCAGGAGCTCCGCAGATGGAGGCGATGGGCAACGCCGTGCTGAGCGTCTACTATGCACTCGGCGCGGCGTGCACGTGCTCGGCGGACGGCTCGCCGACCGCTGCGGCTATCACCGCATGATCCGCATCGGAGCGGGTGATCTCTGCCGCCGTGCATCTTCCTCTTACGCAGGTACACCCTCGTGCTCGCCGCCCTGCTCCTCCCGCCGATTGCGGCGTCACTCAGTCTCATCTACAGCCCGATGGTGGTGCTCGGTCAGCAGTACTCTCCCGGAACCGCGTGGGGCTCGCCTCAGGTGTGACGCTCGCTCGCGGTCAGTGTCGGCGGCGTCTTTACGCCCGTGCTCGGCCATATCGCAGATGGATAGGACTCACGACGGCACTCACCGTCGCCGCCATCGCCCCTCATCCCCGCTGTGTTCGCCTTCCTCCCGCTGCCTGTAAAAGGGGCGCATCCGTACGACCTACACGATACGCTATTCTCGCCGCTCGGCAAAATTATCCTCGTGAGCAACGGTACGGCACTGACGGAGCTGGACTTTGCAGAGGATGTCTCCGCTGCATCAGCGACGCGCACGCAAAAAGACCTCCCTGTGTTCGAGGAGGTCTCGCTGGCTCGATGTGTACTTTGCGGGCGTGATCCTGGTGTTTGCTGCCGCTCGCGCCGCACGGGCACGGCATTTCAGCAGGCGGTATGGAAGATCCTGCGCAGGATTCCCCTACGGCACGACGACGACATACGGCAGGATTGTTGCATATCAGCCGCCGCACGCGGCGGGCGGATGTCGGCACAGGCCGTCGGCGGTGCGGTCGGGCGCAAACCCGATCTCCATCCTCATTCCTGTCACCGCGTGATCGGTGCAGATAGCAGCCCCACGGGCTCATGCGGGGGGCCTGACAAGAAGGAAGCACTGCGCTGCGGCTGGAGGGCGCACAGCTCCTCCTCACAGGTGTAGAAACTCTGCGGGGGTAAGTGACGCGGGCGTCGTCAAACCAGACGCCAAGAAGTCCTTATCCCCGTCAACAGCACATCTACCTTGGCAGCATAGGCAGCCTGAAGGATTGATCGGTCTGCCGCATCACGAATTGCTGTTCTGCCGGGATGATCTGTTCCGGCACGGCAACGAGTTCGATTGTCTCGTATGCAAGCTGCAAAAAGTGTTCCATGGCAGGTAGCTTCTGCGGGAAATTTCCGCGCAAAAATACGCTTCAATTCACTGACATTCTGATCGCAGAGGATCGCTGTATGCGGATATGTGACGGCTTTACATAGGCACGATACGGTGTCCCATGTCCAAGGATTGCAGAAATTAGGACATTCGTATCAATCAGAATGCGCTACGATCTCACCCGCGGCGTTCCTCTTCCACCAGTGCCATGACATCGTCCTCCGTCAGATCTGCTCCCACGCTGCCCATCTCGCGATGTATCGTCTGCATCGCATAGACGGCAGAGTTCACTCAGCCGCACGGGAGCCCTGTCTCCACCACGAAGGTCACATGACTACTGTCTAGACCCTGAGGATGTTGCGCACATCCTTGAGGGATCGTCACTTGCCCCTTTGCCATGACCTTTGCATTGTCAATAAACGTATCCGATGAAACAGCTCACTGCTACGGTGAACACCTCCTCAAAGTAGGGAAAAGTAGGGATTCTTCCTTCATTATAGCAGAAAGCCCGCACCTCATCAATCAGGTCTTACTCCTCCTCCGCCTCTCTCTGTTCACGTGACGCCTTCGCCTGCTGGGCAATCGCGTCACAGACACAGCCGCCCGTGGGAATAGTGACGCCGCGCTTGCGTGCCCTAGTGCCCGTAGCGGCGTTTGCCCTCCCCGAGGCGGCACGCTCCTCGGTCTTGAGCTCGAGCGGCGGCACGGTCTTCGGGCGTGCGTTGCGGTCGAGCGCGACCATGGTAAAGTACGCTGAGAGGCCGAGCTGCGGATCGCTGCCCTCGTCGAGATCCTCGACGATGACGTTGACGGAGATCTCCATCGAGCTATGTCCGACGTAGACGATATCTGCCGTCACGACGACAGGTCGCCGATGCGGATCGGCAGGTGAAACTCGAGCTCATCGACACGTGCGCGTGACGACGTTCGAGCGCGCGTAACGGCGCGCCGCCGCGTATGCCGCCGAGTCCATCAGCTTTGCGATCTCGCCGCCGTGCACGTTCCTGTTCGGGTTCGCCTGACTCGGCATCATGACTGCATGATGACGATGCGGCTGTCCTTCATTTTGTACATTCACTCATATTCTGTTCCATCCCTTCCATAAATTACGTAGATCAGAGTGATTTTACCACACTTTACCGAAAAAACCGTCGCATTGGAAACAAAAGATGATCGGCAAAAAGAGCCGCCCTCCAGATGAACTGCAGCAGCGAGCACGCCCGCGGCACGTGCTGAAAAACGATCGGGGAGAGCTCGCACGCGCAAAATACGCCTTTGACACCCGCGGCCCATCGGTGGTATAATCACCATAAGAATGGATTGGGAAACAGGAAAAGGGGGATTACGTTGTATCTGGAAAAATCACGTCGCCTGCCGACATCACGGGATATACGGCAGAGCAGCGCAGGGCGCCTGCACAGGAGATGCGCGAGGCGCTCCAGCGCGCGAGCATTCACGGCGGCCACTGGCCCCTGGACTTTGGCGCGGTCGAGGCGATCATCGCCCTGCATACGGTGTTTGACTCACCGACGGACAAGATCGTCTATGATGTCGCATCAGTCCTACCCGCGACAAGATGCTGACGGGGCGCGTCGAGGCGTATCTCGTGGAAAAGGAGGATGACGAGGTCTCGGCCATACGAATCCTCGAGGAGAGTCCGCACGACTTTTTCAACGTCGGACACACGTCCACCTCGATCAGCCTCGCGACGGGTCTCGCTAAGGCGCGCGACCCGCGGACGCAGGAGAACATCATCGCCTTCATCGGCGACGGCCTGATGTCGCGTGAGGCACTCTGAGGGGCTGAACGCTGCGGGCGAGATGCAGACGAACTTCATCATCGTCTTTAACGACAACGATCAGTCCATCGCCGAGAACCACGGCGGCATGTATATGGAATTCCGCCGCCTGCGCGAGACGAACGGCACGGCGGAGAATAACTTTCGCGCGATGGGCCTCGACTCACCGCCACGTCGCCGACGGCAACGACTGCGAGGCGCTGATTGATGCGTTCGCGCGGTAAAGCGACAGCCAAACGCCCGTCGTCGTCCACATCCATACGCAGAAGGGCAAGGGGCTACAAATTTCGCCGAGGAAGACCATGAGACGTGGCACTACCGTATGCCTTTTTGACATTGAAACGGGCGCGCTGAAGCACCCGTACACCGATCCCTTCCTCGCGGCGACAGTGGACTTTCGTCAAGGCAGAGGCCGCGCGAACCTGAACTTGTCTTCCTCGCGGCGGGCACGATGGGTGGCATCGGCTCACGCCCGCCGACGCGCGCGGCGCTCGGCACGCAGTACGTCGACGTGGGCATCGCCGAGGAGCAGGCCGTCGCGATGGCGTCAGGGCTCGCACGCGGCGGCGCACGCCCCATTTTTCGGCACGTACAGCACGTTCTTCCAGCGCGTCTACGATCAGATGTCGCAGGATGTCGCGGTGAACAACAATCCCGCCGTCTTCCTCTCCGTCAGCGCGTCGCTCTACCACATGAACGATGTGACGCATCTCGGCTTCTTCGACATCCGCTCTTTGCAAACATCCCGAACCTCGTCTTTCTCGCGCCCGCAGGCCCGAGGAGTATCTCGCGGTGCTGCGTTGGGCACTCGCGCAGACGGCGCATCCCGTCATGATCCGCGTGCCCGTCATGGGCTAGAGACGTCGCCCCTACCCGTGCGCACGGACTACAGCGCGCTCAATCGCCATCAGGTCGTCAGCAGAGGGCGCGAGGTTGCCATCATCGGTGCCGGCAGCAGCACAGATGGCGAGCGACGCGGCCGCCGAGCTCGCGATGACGTGCACGCGACGGTCATCAACCCCATCTTCCTCTCGGGGCTCGATACAGAGCTGCCTGACGGACTGAAGGCGCACACCGTCTCATCCTCACCCTCGAGGACGGCACGCTCGATGGCGGCTTCGCAGAAGATCGCCGCACACTACGGCATGATGAGCACATCCGCGTGCGCTGCTACGGGCTCTCGAAGGAATTCCACGACCGCTAGCAATCCTGAGGAACTGGCGCGGGAGCATCATCTCACCGCCGAGCAGATCGTGGCGGATACATCGCAGCACGCTGAAGAAAAATGAGTGCCGCTCAGACGACCATTGACAGCAGTCCGCAGGTCTCTCACCGGATCAATCATCCGCCAAATTATCCTGCTCTCACAGCGGTGAGAGTTACTGAAAGCCCCTTCATTTATAGTATAATAGCTATGTTATTGATTCGCAGTGCCCCACATCGGCGCGGCACAGGATATGGTCATTCATCTATTCGGATGGGGAGAGTTTTATATGACGCAGGAGACAGTAACCATCGAGAACAAGACAGGGCATTCACGCGCGTCCCGCATCGGTATTTCGTCCAGACGGCGACGAAGTTCAAGTCCAAGATCCAGATCGAGGCAAAGGGGCAAGAAGGTCGACGCCAAGAGTATTCTCATGCTGATGAGCATGGGGGCTCGTGCAGGCACACAGATGAATATCATCGCCGAGGGCGAGGATGAGGCAGATGCCGTGAAGGCGCTGGCTGATCTCGTCAACTCGAAGTTCGGCGAGGAGTAAGACCATACGGAGGACGCCGAGGGGTATATTCCTCGCGGCGTTTTTCATCGTTCATCACGGTGAAAAAGATTTTTCATCGGTCACCACAGAAAATTCTTTTTCACTGTGCGGATTCCCATGGGGAAAGGGATTGTTATGGCAGAAACCATCCGTGGAAAGGTCATCTCCGGCATCGCTGTCGGACGGGTCCTGCTCGCGGGACAGAACCTCGACTGCTACCTCGCCGCCTACAGGCGGGTGCGGTGGATGAGGAACAGAGGCAAATGTGGGCCATCGCCGCCGTGACGGAGACCCTGCTCACGACCATCGAGCGCCTGCGCAAAGAGGAGCAGACGGAGCAGGCCGCCATTCTCGAGGCGCACCGCATGATGGTGCAGGATCCCATGATGGCGGAGAACATCACCGCCAAGATCGCTGCGACGGGCAGCGCACCGCAGGGCATCCTCGACGCGGCGAACGAGCAGGCACAGCTCTTTGAGCAGATGGAGGACGAGTACTGTGCGCGCGCGCGGTCGATCTGCGCGACGTGGGCAAGCGCATCGCGAAATACGTCCTCGGCGTCAAGGAGCCGGAGATCGGCTCCAGTCAGGTCATCCGTCGTCGGCGAGGAGATCGAGCCGTCCGTCGTCGCAGGCATGCCCACCGAGCAGATCGCGGGCGTCATCCTCGGCTCGGCAGCGCGACGAGCCACGTCGTCATCATCGCGAAGGCACGCGCCATCCCGACCGTCCTCGGCATCGGCGACAAGATCAGTCTCATCAGTGACGGCGACGAGGTCATCTCGACGGCAGCCGCGGCGACATCGTCATCCGCCCGACGGAGGAGGAGCGCCCTCTACGAGACGAAGACCGAGGAGCAGAAAAACTGCGCACACTACGCCGCGCCTCAGCGATCTCCCCGCCGTCACAGCGGACGGCGCGCGCGTCGAGCTGACGGCGAAACATCGGCACGCACATGGACGTGGACAACGCACTGACCTACGGTGCGGAGGGTGTCGGACCGTTCCGCCCGAGTTCATCTTCATGGGCTCGACGACGATCCCGACGGAGGAGGATCAGTTCAGGCGTACCGTGCTGCGGTCGAGAAATGCGGCGGCAACATTCTGCGTCATCCGCACGATGGACATCGGCGGCGACAAGCCCTGCCCTATCTCAACATCGAGCCGAGCGGAGAACCCTGTTCTCGGCTACCGCGCGCTGCGCATCAGCCTTGACCGGCATGACCTCTTCCTCCCGCAGATCAAGGCCATTCTGCGTGCCGGCCTCTACGGCAAGGCCGCGATGATGGTGCCGATGGTCATCAGCGTCAGCGAGATCCAGCGCGTGCAGAAGCTCGTCGAGCAGGCTAAGGTCGAGCTCGCCCACGAGGGCAAGTGAGTACTCCGACGACGTACAGGTCGGCATCATGGTCGAGACCCCTGCCGCCGCTGTCGTCTCCCCGCCTCGCGCCGTGACGTGGACTTCTTCAGCATCGGCACGAACGATCTCATCCAGTACACCCTCGCGGTCGACCGCGGCAACGCGCAGATCGCCCATCTCTACAACCCGTTCAACCCCGCCGTCCTGCGTCTCATCAAGCGCACGATCGAGAGTGCGCGCGAGGCGGGCATCTGGGCGGGCATGTGCGGCGAGATGGCAAGCGACCCGTACGCCGCCGTTCTCCTCCTCGGCATGGGCATCTCGGAGCTCTCCATGAGCGCACCGTCCATCCCGCGCGTCAAGGAGATGACCGCTCCGTCACCATGGAGCAAGCAAAGCAGCTCCTCGACGATGTGATGAAGATGGAGCACGGCGTCGACATCCGCGCCTACATGCACAAGACGCTTGAGGCGTCGGACGCCAGCGCGAAAATCTGAGGAATCGCGGATCCGTGATTCTCTGAAAAATCTATGCAGACCAGGGCTGCTGGCGAAGCTGCAAGCTTCGTATCACAGCCCCTCTTTTGTGCCCTTCCACCGCTCTCGCGGTCCCCCGTCCCCGTGATAACGGGGACGGCTGGATAACGAGATCAGCAGCTTCCGCTTGCGGGGGAAGTGGCGAAACGCAGTGAGCCGATGGGGGGCAGCGCCCTTTTTCATTTGGAGGACATGATGACCCTATCCATCGACCCCGCCGCCTGTGTCTCCTGTGGCATGTGCGCGGAGCGCCTGCCCGCCCTCTTCGTGATCGACCGCGCTAGTGCGCTGCGCGCCTCCTGCGTCAGCCCGCCCCGATGGAGGAGGACGATGCCCTCGAGGCGGCGGAGGACTGCCCGACGGGTGCGATAGTTTTTGCACGAAAGCCGTCTCTTTGTGACAGAATTTGTGGTAAAATAAGACATATCATTTCGTGTCAGGGACAAAGGGGGACATATCATGACAGAGGTAACCAAATCACCGTTCGGCACGATGCCGGACGGGCGCGCGATCGAGCCTTATACACTGCGGAACGCACGCGGAACGACCGTCGCCGTCACCACCTATGGGGCACGTCTCGTCTCGTTTACGCGCGAGGTGAACGGCACGCCGGTCGACATCGTACTCGGCTATCGGAGCGGTGCGGACTACCTGCGCGACACAACGTCGATGGGCGGCGTTGTCGGACGACACGCAAACCGCATCGCGACGGGCGCGTCACGATCGGCGGGCATACCTACCAGCTCGAGCAGAACTCGGGCTCACGCAAGCAGAACCACATCCACGGCGGAACGCACGGCCTGCACTACCATCTCTGGACGGCAGAGCCCGTCGCAGATGGCGTGGCCTCACGGCGATCAGCCCCGAGGGCGAGTGCGGCTACCCCGGCAACCTCGAGGCGACCGTGACCTACCGCCTCACCGACGACGACGCGCTCATCCTCTCCTACCGCGCCGTGAGCGACGCAGACACCGTCTGCAACCTCACGAACCATGCCTACTTTAACCTCGACGGCACAGCCGCCCCCTCCGTCATGGAGCACACGGCGGAGATCTTCGCCGATGAATTTACGGGGCGGACGCCGAGTCCCCTGCCTGACGGGCGCATCCTCCCCGTCGCGGGCACGCCGATGGACTTCACCGCGCCACATCGCATCGGCGAGCGCATCGACGCAGACTATGACGAGCTCCGCATGGCCGGCGGCTACGACCACAACTGGGTCCTGCGCGGCGATCCCGCCCCCGCGCCCTATGCCCATCTCAAAAAGGCAGCACGCGTCACGAGCGCGCAGACAGGGCTCGCCCTCGACTGCTGGACGACCCAGCCCGGGGCTGCAGTTCTACACGGCAAACGCCCTCGGCAAGTCGCCGCTCGTCGGCAAGGGCGGTGCCCCCCACACGGCGCAGTGCGTTCTGCCTTGAGACACAGTTCTTCCTGAACGCATTCGCGCATCCGCATTTCCCACAGCCCATCCTGCGTGAGGGCGAGGTCTGGACGGCGGAAACCGTCTACCGCCTGAGTGAGCTCTGAGCGGGCGTATTTCATCGTGAGACTGCTGCGCACCTTCTGCGCAGCAGTTTTTTCCACATCGTTCCATATCCATAGAAATTCTTTATGCTGCACGAGGTTTTTTCAATCATTTATTTATACAAAATTGCTAGACTTTTACACGCGAGAGGACTAAAATAGGAGTAAGAGTTGTGCTTTCGTCACAAAAGTTAAGGGAGAATTGCAAATGAACATTCACGAGTACCAATCCAAACAGGTTCTGCGCGAATTCGGCGTCAATGTCCCTGAACGGACTGCCGGCGTTTACCGTCGATGAGGCAGTCGCGAACGCGGAGAAGCTCAGTACCCCGTCATCGTCGTCAAGGCGCAGATCCACGCAGGTGGACGCGGCAAGGCAGGCGGCGTCAAGATCGCAAAGAACAAGGACGAAGTCCGTGCCTACGCGCAGGAACTCCTCGGCAAGACGCTCGTCACCCACCAGACCGGCCCTGAGGGCAAGGTCGAACCGTCTCCTCATCGAGGAAGGCTCGAAGATCAGAAAAGCGAATACTACCTTCCTTCGTCGTTGACCGCCAGACGGCGAGCATCGTCATGATGGGCTCCGAGGAGGGCGGCGTGGAGATCGAGAAGGTCGCCGCCGAGTCCCCCTGAGAAGATCATCAAGAGTACATCGACCCCGTCATCGGGCTTGCTCCGTTCCAGGCGACGCGCATGCGGCGTACGCCATCAACATCCCCGGCCCCGCCGTCCGCAGGGGCAGCGGCGCTCGTGCAGGGACTCTACGCCGCATTCATCGGCAAGGACTGCTCGCAGGTCGAGATCAACCCGCTCGTCGTCACCGAGGACGACGATGTGATCGCACTCGACGCGAAAGCTCAACTTTGACGACAGCGCGCCCTCTTCCGTCACCCCGACATCGCGGAGCTGCGCGACGAGACCGAGGAGGATCCGAAGGAGCGCGAGGCGGCAGCCGCAGGGCTCAACTACGTCAACCTCGGCGGCGACGTCGCGTGCATGGTCAACGGCGCAGGGCCTCGCCATGGCGACCGTCGACATCATCAAGCACTACGGCGGCGAGCCCGCGAACTTCCTCGACGTCGGCGGCGACCCTGAGCCCGAAAAAGATCGCCAAGGCATTCAACATCATGCTCGAGGGCGGCCAGGCCAAAGGGCATTTTCGTCAACATCTTCGGCGGCATCAACCGCTGTGACAACATCGCCAACGGCATCATCGAGGCGGCCAAAGATCATCTCGAAGGACGGAAAATCCTCCGGTTCCCGTTGTCGTCCGCCTCGAGGGCACGAAGGTCGAGGAGGGACGCGAGATCCTCAAGAACACACCGATCGGCAACGTATTCCCCGCACCCACGATGGAGGGCGGCGCAGAGCAGATCGTGAAACTCGTCGCACAGGCGAAGGCGTGAGAGAGGGAGGTATACGATATGTCAGTCACGATCGATAAGGACACCAAAGTCATCGTCCAGGGCATCACGGGCAAGGCGGCGATGTTCCACACGCAGCAGATGCTCTCCTACGGCACGAAGATCGTCGCAGGCGTCACCCCCGGCAAGGCAGGTCAGGAGGTTCACGGCGTCCCCGTCTTCAACACCGTCGCCGACGCTGTCAAGGCAACGGGTGCAACGGCATCCGTCATCTACGTCCCCGCACGCTTTGCGGCGGACTCCATCCTCGAGGCGGTTGACGCAGAGCTCGACTCGTCGTCTGCATCACCGAGCACATCCCTCGTGCTCGACATGGTGAAAGGTACGCCGCTACATGCAGGGCAAAAAGACGCGCCTCGTTGGGCCGAACTGCCCCGGCCTCCTCACCTCTCAGCAGTCGAAGCTCGGCATCACGCCGGGCACCGTCAGCAAGCCCGGCCACGTCGGCCTCATCTCGCGCTCCGGCACCCTCACCTACGAGGCGGCGTTCCAGCTCACGAACGCGGGCATCGGCCAGACGACCACCGTCGGCATCGGCGGCGACCCCGTCAAGGGCACGGACTTCATCGACGCGCTCCAGCTCTTTAAGGACGACCCTGACACCTACGCCGTCCTCATCATCGGCGAGATCGGCGGCACGGCCGAAGAGGACGCGGCGAAGTGGATCAAGGAGAACATGCCGAACAAGCCCGTCTCCGCCTTCATCGCGGGGCGTCAGGCGCCTCCGGGCAAGCGCATGGGCCACGCCGGCGCCATCATCTCCGGCGGCAAGGGCACGGCGGCGGACAAGGTCGCAGCGCTCAACGCGGCAGGCATCCCCTGTCGCGGACACCGTCGCCCACATCGGCGAGACCATGGTCAAACTCCTCGCAAGGAAAAAGGGCCTCTACGACAAGCGCCACACCTGCTGAGCAGCAGAAAAACAGCAAATCCCCGCACACGATGTGCGGGGATTTTGCTGCAGTCTATGACATAAACGCACGATCTATATCTCTGCCATCTCTAGATAACGCGAAGGATGAGTAGCTTTTTCCTGCGCTGTGTCACCGTGTAGAACACATCCGACATGATCCACGGGCATGATGCGGACTTGCGGATATCCTGCAAAGTTTTTCGGGTATGCGAAATCGCATCGGCAACTCTCAAGACTGAGAATCTGTTTCCTAATCCGACATGTCTGTGTATATGCGTTCTTCGGTACTCGCAAAGTATCCGACAATATATCGAAAGAGATTTCTAAGATCTGCCGCTGCCTGAGATGAAATCATCAACCTGATACTGCATGATGTCCCTCCATCATCTCTGCAGAAAACTTCCTCCGCCGGACGGACTCTGCCCTCCAAGGTCTTCCAACCCTTTTCAGTTCGCACTCGAGCCTCTGCCTCACTGAGATCGGCACGATGAAGCCCGGCGTGTATGCTCCTGTTCCTTCTTTACAGAGAACGGCAGTCCGCGGTGAATGAGGCACTGACGCAGAAATGCATTGACGGCGGTGAGAGATCGAGCTCGAGATTCTGGAAGAGTGCCATCGACTGCGCCTTTGACATCAGCATCTACGTGATCTGTGCAGATACGGTTGCCAGGATCACCTCCTTTACATCTGATACGCTTATTATATCGTTTTTGGTCGGTACAACGTAAACAATTTTTCAAAATATGCGGTCAAACTCATCCTGAGGACTTTCTGCCGTGCGCCATCGCGGTGCGCCCCATGAAAAAGTTGCGTGCCGAGCGCAGGGCGCAGGTCGAATCCCTCGACGGCAAGCACTCACGCCGCGTGTCAGGACGATGTCCGCACGCGCCCCCAGACATCAACGCGCGGTACCTTTTCGGCTGCGGCCGGGACATCGATTGTCGGTGCTGCGGCTCCCGCATTCATGCTGCCGGCAGGAGTCTCTCTGCCGGATGGCGTTCGATCTCCTTCGCTCGGGACATCCAGCAGCGGGTGTTACGCAGCGCACAGGACTCCTCCATTCATACTATGACGGCAGGTAAAATTTCTATTTATCTTATCATAAGATTCCACACTCACAATAAATCATATATTCGGGCTCTTTGTCAAGAGTTACGGTGAAATTTTTCAAAAATTTTATGCCGCTTTTGATCGGAGCGGGCTTGTCGGGCATAAATATCGGTTTAAGGATTGGGATATGCCGCAAATCGCGATTGACGATGAAAGGGCTATCATAATCCCAATGTAATCGAGCGCAAAATCGCACTAAATTTCTAAAACCGATGCTTATGACATCTTGAAAGAGACACAAATTGAAAATCCACTAAGATTTGCTTTATGCCTGACATAGAAAAGACCACCACTGCCATGACATGCACGGCGGGGTCTAGACAGGATCAATCAGGTCTTGCGGGCAGGCGATGTTGACGCACCGGGAGCGCTGCCGCGTGACCGAAGGGTGGGCGTGTCGGGTACAGCGCCCCGTAACGATGTGTGGCGGCGTATCCTTTCCGGTGATCCGGTCGCCCACATCTGTACCGGGGACGAAACTGTCGTCGATTTATATTTTTCAGATCAGCAGGAGAATCCATGGGGGAGAATTATATCCGTGAATAAAGAATTCCTCTGTAGATAAGTTGCCGTGCGGATGAAAGGAAGTGGGGCATCGGTGGATATCGGTGAGATGTTCCAACTTTCTATACCGGTGTTTGCGTTTGTCTATCTACGGCAATTTACCTTGAACCATGCGCCGAAAGAGGAGCATCCTAAATTCCTTGCCCTTTGGTGGCGATGTTCGGCCTTTATGTTTGTATGGCTATCCTTAGTGGTATGTTTTGCCGAATCGACCGGCGTGCTGCATGGGCAAAATTTGCGATGGGCGCGAAGATTGCGGTAGAAGATGTTGGCGCTCATGACCCTGTATGTTGTCCAGCTTGCGCGCGGGCAGACTGCCGGAGAAGGGCGATGGCGACCGTAGGCATCGAGGCCCCGCTGCTCGCGTCGCTGTTGTTCGCCTGCTCCCTGCGCATATGCGGTTGACGTTTTGCGGCGCTCAGTATCGGGGTGCTGGCGGGGCTGTGAACGTGATTTGGGGAGAAGATAATGTCGACCTCCAAGATGATGATCAGGAGATGAAGGACATAGAGGAGGAAACAATGAACTTTTTGAAAATCTGTGCGTCGGCGCTGCCTTGCCCGCCGCCGTCCTACTCATGCAGGGCGGAACGGCGCTTGCCGCCCTCTATCAGGAGATATCGGCGAGACGCGTTCAGTGCGTAGAGTAGGGCACCTATATATTAAAGCACGTTATGCCTGCCGCCGCAGGGCGGCAGTCGCATACGGCGCATCGTCTTCCAGCGGGAGCAGCGGCGGCGGGCGACTAGTCGTTCCGCTCCACGCCGCAGCAGGGGAATACGAGATTGTGGACGAGGCACAGTCGGATGGGACGTCCATTTGACTTCGACCATTCCAGAACCTTTACGATATACAAAAGACGGGTCCGATACGCGGATTCAGCACCGTCCGGGCGCGGCGTCCTGTCTGTGTAACGAATCTGTCGATGGCAAGGAGCATCTTCGACGGCGAATTGAAAGACAGGCATCGGGCGACTTCATCGCCTATATCCCGGCGTCGGAGAGCGCAAAGCTCCCGCCGTACATCATGGCGGGGCTGCGGATTGTCCTCGATAAGGCGTGGCGGGACTGACCAGGGACATACACCTACACCTAGGTGCCGAACGTCGGGACGATGGGAACTCACCCCTACAAAACGCAGCCGCGGCAGACGACTGAGATAGAGACGACGCCGAGCGCGGCGCCGCAGACGAACACGGCAAGTCCGCCGAGGAATGCCCCTCACATGATTGGTCAATGCCAATGACAGAAGGATTGGACACGTTCACCTATGACAGGATACGCGCGTATTTACCATGTACGACGCTGGGAGTTCTATGGCAGTGTAAAGCCGTATTCACAGCGCCGGTTCCTCTCCGACTGGCAGGCTCGAGGTCGAGCCTTGGCGGAGGTGTACATACGGACATCTATGTGCGGGATGGCAGCGGGAAATACGAAACATCCAGTGAGTATATTTACCTCTACGTTACCAAAGGCATGAGGCTCTTCCTGCAAAAAGTACACTGAACGAATATACGGTAATTCCAAATGAAAAAGGGGCTGTAACGAAATTGTGTAAAAGCACGATGCCGTTACGGCTCCTTTTTTATGCCGACATGCCCTCTCCGCGGCATCCGCCGCGCAGCTCGCGGAGGCGGATGCGCCGAGCGTCTTTGCCGCGTGTCTGCCCGCATGGGGATCTTTGCCGCCGCACATCCCCGTGCGCAGGAGAGGGACATGACGGCGTCCACACAGATCGCATGGGCGACGGGCGGCGGCTTTGTCCCGGACGAGATGTGGACGGCGTATCTTGCGACCTATCAGTAAGGGAAAGTATATACAATTGGGGCTTTCTGCGCGACACAATACATTGTTGCACGGAGCCCTGTTTTATACCCGTCTTGATATCAGTGAACCTTCACGGCACTGCTCGCATACGATCGAATGCCCAAAAGGCAGCAAGATGCCATAATATGAAACAAGAAGAGAGATATAGCAGGCGCAGGGTCGCCCGCCATGAGAAAAGGGCGTTGCCATGAAATACATATCGGGGCTTATGCGCTCAACATTCCGTGCCGTTTGGAAACGAGCGGCGATTGCATACGCTGTCGTTGTGCATGGGAAAACCATTCCTTGCGGAATACGGAGAAATCGCCGTTTGGCACAGAAGGGATCGAACAGCATCACAGCTTTATGGGAGGACTTTCTTGCCAGAAACCACATCCGAGCCTGCCTTGATCTGCTCTTGGCGGGGAGACTTCTCCAATTTGCGAGTATGCGCCGCGATTATATCTGCACGGATATTTATGACGCAGATATTTTTGCTGCTGTTTGGAAACTGCACAAGACGAGCGCACCGGATGACATCGACCGATTCATGGAAAAAGGAGTATCGATGAAGCTGGATTCTTTTCAGGAAGGAGCAAAAAGCGAATGAATACCGCACAACGTGTCATATAGAAATCATGCATTTCTTTGCAGAACTCAACAAGGAAACCGATACGTTCATCTTTGGCAAAGACGAGCCTCTGCTTCTCGCTTATGGACCGGATCGGTTCCGAGTGATACTGACTGATGGAGAAACGGCGTCAAGTGCGACTACCAGAGTTATTCCAGCATGGATTTTTCTTCCGTATCGTCAAAGATACGCCACCAGTCGAGCGATTCATGCTGCGCCATATGACCCCATCCATACAGAAACCATTAAAAATCGAAATCTCTATCGTAGCCGCAGCATTCCCGCGAATACGCATCATCGCGTGAATGGAATAGAGGTCTACAATCGACCGAATTTTGCGCAGCTGAAAACAGGCGCTTATCAGACGAGGATAAGATCCGCGATCTACGACATCTCGCGTCATTTGCATCGATACTTTGAGGACTTGTCGGAGTCTGCAAGGAGCAGTTGAAGGACGCTTTTGACCTATAAAAGGCTTTTGATTATTTCGATTATGTTACTCACGCAGGACGATGCACTGATCGATATGACGCATTGGCGGGACTTTATCTGACCGAATATGTTTGAAAAGCTGGATCTTCTATTCGGAGGAGGAACGAAAACTATTTCTGCTAAGGAAACGAATGCAGAAAAAGAAGACGATGAACAAGAGACTGGCTCATGCTAGAACCGACGAGCAGAAGTCTGTACAGTTCTCCAAACCGCCCGATGCCGCGCAGCCGCTTTATCTGTGGATAAGGCGGTTTTCTGACTTAGTCAAGCGAAACCGCCTACCAAGGGATGGCGGCTTTCTTTTCGCCTTTTCCGCGCACGTCAGCAGATGCGTGGCGTTCGCCCTTCTCCAGCCGTCGATGGCGAGGAACCATCTTTTTATGTTATGTTACGTCTGGTACAATGTATCTCCGCAACATATAGTTTAGAGCCGCCCCTTCTCCTGCAGTATTTCACGGACACTCGCCGACAAACGCATGTCAATGACCTCACTCATCAGGAGCTGCGATGTCATGAGCAAGAGTGTCCGCACCTCGGCGGCCTCCGTGTCGGAAAGAGCTGCGGATATCGAGGAGATGGCTGGCGAACCTCCTTCTCCGAGACAAACGAGGACGGCACGACCGCCACTCTACCGCGTTTGTGACAGTGCTGCGCTCACTTTCCGACGTCGACGCTGCGGGCGTCATCCGCGACCACCTCGCAGCGAGATCTGACGAACTTTTGCATGTTTCTCACACCAATACATCACATATGAGGTAGCACAAAGCGCGATTTGACGAGATCGAAAAGGCGCAGGCAAACGCCACGCCTTGCTACGTAAAATGCAATGAAACGATGATTTCAGGCTTTTCCGCGCCTCACATCTCCTCCGCGCGTGCGATGCGCTGCGAGGAGGGTCTCTGCGTATTCCTGCGCACGGCAAAACTCCTCCATGGACAGAATGAGCAGCACGTAGTCATCCGTGCCGTCGTCCATCCCGCGAGCAGCGTATCCGTCCACTGTGCGTTTACCTCTCACACCACGCGGGGACGCCAGTATTCTGCGCTGAGTGACGCGCGGCGGTGAAAGCTCCCGTCCCGCGACGAGCTCCTCCAGTGCCGCGACGAAGTCCTCCCTTCGCCGTTCTCGTAGCCAGTATGACAGCCCGTCCGCAGGAGATCATCTCTCCGAGAGCTCATACCACGCATCGTTCCACGCGTCGCTCTCTCGGTATGCGTCGGCAGCTCCACACGGCGGCAGAACGCCTCCGCGCGTTCCGCCCGAGCAGCATCTCCGCCAGTGCCGTAAACGCCGCCTTTTGCTCTGCGTCGCTCGTCTCGTGCACCTCTTGATACCGCTCTTGTGGCGGCACCTGCGCTGCACAAACGCCCGCATGATTGCGGCGGCCTCCTCGTCGCGCAGATCGGGAATCCCTGTAGTTTTTCCGTCGATCGTGAGGGAGAAATTCACCGCGCCATGTGCACGCCCGCGCGTCGCCTTCATGCGCGTGTAGTCCCTCAATCGCCTGCGGCGGATACAGCTCAAATACATATTGTTGCCGTCCCGCAGCGCTGCGAGATGGTTGTCGATGCCAACAATATGAAATCCGGGGCCGTTGGATAGGCTGCTCTTCAGCCGCCACGTCTCGTAGGTATCAAAGATCTTTTCCTGTATCCACTGATAAAGTCCCATGGCATGTCTCCTGTTGACCATCATGGATGTTCCTCTATGCCCCACATCGTGAGTGCAAATGCACGAAAAGACACGGATCGCGCGTCCGTGTCTTTTCGCGTATTCTCATATCAGCCCCGCGCGACTTCCTGTACAATCGCGAGGGTGAGCTCCGCCGCATCTATAGAGATCCTGTACGAGGATGCTCTCCTCCTCGTGTGGCAGTCCGTCATGCCGGACGCCGAGGACGGTGGTCGGCACACCGTAGGCGTTGAAGTGGTTCGCATCCGAGCCGCCGCCCTCCTCCTCGAGCACGACGGGAAAATTGCATTTCCGCCGCGCGCCGCAGGTAGCGGATGGGCAGTGCATCGGCGGGCAGCTCGTACGGATCATAGTCCTCTTGATCTCGATCTCGGCACGGCAGCCTGTCTCCTCAAGCGCGCCGTGGATGGCGTCCACCATGCGCGTGTGAGGGCGTCGAGCTTCCCTCGTCGCGGCTGCGCGTCTCGAACCAGCGTGCAGAACTCTGCGATGACATTCGTCGCCGTGCCGCCCGCGATCTTGCCAACGTTGCAGGTCGTCTCCGCGTCGATGCGCCCCTGCGGGACAGCCGTGAGCACGCGCCCGCCGCTGTGATCGCGTTCTCTCCCGCCCGATCGATGCCGGGCGTGCGCCGCCTGCCGATGATGCGCACCGCCAGCTGGTTCTTGCCCGGTGCCTTAAACGCCGCCGTCCCCGCGTGCCCGTGGGTATCGAGCGTACAGCCAAAATCCGCGTGAGCAGCGCCGTATCGAGACAGCGTGACCCGTTGACCCCTGCCCTCCTCGGCGACGGTAAAAGACGATCTGCAGGTCGCCGTGCGGAGATTCTGCCCTGAGACAGCGCAGTGTCTCGAGAATGGCAGCGACGCCAGCCTTGTCGTCTGCACCGAGAATGGTCGTGCCGTCGGAGCGGATCACGCCGTCCTCGACGATCGGCTTTATATTGGCACACGGCTCCACACAGTCCATGTGCGCCGTGAGCATCACGGTCGGCGCATCCGCCGCCGTTCCCTTAAAATTTTGCGACGATATTGCCGCAGTTGCCGCCGAGGAACTTTCCCGCAGCATCCTCGTGAATCTCCGCCGCACCGAGCTCACGCAGGCGCGCCGTGAGGAGATCGCCGATCTCGCGCTCATCGAGCGTCGAGCAGCGGATGGAGACGAGTGCAGGAAATCGTCCAAGACTCTTTGCTGATCAATCATGAGATGCCTACTTTCCGAGGAAGAGCACAATCATAAAAACTACCATAGACAAAAATTACTGCCTATAGTAGTTTCGCTGAAATAATAGAAAACCTCTACTTTTTCCAATTCAAATCACAGTTAGGACATTGCTACTCCGCAATGCCCGGGCGCGTCATCTGGCGCGGCGAGAGGATGTGCGAGAGCTCTTCTTCGTGAGAATACCGCGATCGAGGATGATCTCACGGATGGGCTTTTCCCTGTTGTATACGCCTCCTTCGCGAGCTCGGCGGATTTCATAGCCGATGTGCGGCAGGAGGGCGGTGACGATGCCGACACTGTTGTCGAGCTCATTTCGGCACTGCTCGACGTTCGGCTCGAGGCCGATGAGAGCTTGTCGACAAATGTATTGACGGCGCGCGTGATAGTTCAGCGAGTTGAACATATTGAACGCCATGACGGGCTCCATCACATTCAGCTCGAACTGGCGTTCTCCACGCCGAGCGTCACGGCGAGATCGCCCGCACGACCTGATAGCACGCCTGATCGAGCACCTCGGCAATGACGGGATTGACCTTGCCGGGCATGATCGAGGAGCCGGGCTGGCGCATCGGCAGGTGCAGCTCGTTCAGCCCTGCAGCGCGGCCCCGACGCCATCAGGCGGAAATCGTTCGACATCTTGATGAGGACGAGCGCGGCGTTCTTGAGTGCCGAGGAGAAATCGGCGAACGCATCCGTGTTGTTCGTCGCGTCGATGATGTTCTGCGACGTGCGGTACGTCTCCCCGTGATCTCCGAGAGGCGCTTGGCGACCGCCTGATGTAGGCAGGCTCGGCGTTCAGCCCCGTGCCGACGGCGGTGCCGCCCATGTTGATCGTGTGGATCGCGCGCTGGACAACGCGCGTGCGCTTCATGCAGCGGCGCACGGCGGAGGCGTATGCGCCCATCTCCCTGACCGAGCGTGATGGGCACGGCGTCCTGCAGGTGCGTGCGCCCCATCTTTGAGGATGCTGCGGTAGGCCGTCGCCTTCTTCTCCAGCCCGTCGCGAGACGCTCGAGCGCGGCAAGGAAGTCATCGCTCGAGAGCAGACCTTTGATGCCCGTGGGAAAGGCATCATTCGTCGACTGCGCCATATTCGCGTGATTGTTCGGCGAGATGATGTCGTAGCGCCCTCTTCGCCTCGCCGCGCAGCTCGAGCGCGCGGTTGCAGAGCACCTCATCGCGTTCATATTGATTGACGTGCCCGCGCCGCCCCTGAATCGGGTCCACGGGGAACTGGTCGATCAGCCCGCCCGCGATGATCTCATCCGCCGCCTGCACGAGCACATCGCCGATCTCACGCCGCAGACGTCCCGTATCCATATTTGCGAGCGCCGCCGCCTTCTTCACCTTCGCGAGGGCGATGATAAAGTCGGGTCGAGCTTCTGCCCCCGTGATGTTGAAGTTCTCCACCGCGCGCATCGTCTGTACGCCGTAGTAAACCTCATCCGGCACCTCTAAATCACCAAGAAAATCGTGTTCTTTTCGCATCGTGATCTCTCCTTTGCCCCTCACATGTTTTTATCAACAATTGTATACAGTATACCACAAAATAGAAAAATAGATAGTGCTTTGAAAAATAAATGGCACTTTATTCCTTTTCCCATACCTTCATCCACATCTTTCGCTGCGGATCATTGGAAAAACGTACGAAAAATAGACGAGACAGCTGTACGTAATCTTCTGACTTCATACGGCTGTCCCGTCTCTCTTTCTTATCGATCGTGAATATTTAGTTCGAGGACATCAGGGCGCGCATAGTGCCCACAGGTCAAACTCCATCTCTGGCAGCAGCTGCCCTTCCAAGATCGAGGTCGGCGACGATGAGTTCCTCCCGATCCCATACAGGCTCCGTGAGAACTCACCGAAAGGATCAACAATACAACTCCCCACCGCGGCAGGCGATCTCTGGCAGACGATCAATCCCTCCTTACAGTGGAGCTGGTCGCGCGGGTAGTCTTCCCGTTTGAAGAACATATCGGCATTAATGAAGTAACAGCGCCCTCAAGACCGATGTGCCGCGCTGTGTTGATCCACGAGTCCACGTCATTCGTGTTCGGTGCAATGAAGATATTTACGCCGCGCTGATAGAGCGCCGCACGAGCGAGCGGCATATAGTTTTCCCAGCAGATAAGACTGCCGAGTGGCCCCCACGGGCTCTGCACCGTTGGAAAATATCCACGATCTGCGTCGCCCCCAAACAAACCGCTCCGCACCGGTCGGCTTAAGTTTACGGTGCACAGAGGCAAGCACCCCATCGGGCGTAAACATGATATTCGTGTTGTAAAAGTGTCCCTCGTCGTATCATCGCGCTCGGGCACACCGATGCTGAGGTAGATATGGTACTTTTTTGCCGCTGCGCCAAGCGCCTCCGTCTCGGGGCCTGGGCAGACAACAGAGTTATCGTAATATAGCTTCCAGTCCTTGCGCCCTTCCTCATCACGACTGCCGACTTTGAAGCCAAATGTCATACCGAACGGATAGCCCGGGAGGAAAAGCTCCGGAAAGACGACAAGTTCAGCCCCCTGCTTGGCAGCTTTGTCAATCCACTCCAGTGCTTTGTTTAGTGATGCCGTTTTGTCGAACATCACTGGGGATGCTTGGACAAGGGCAAGTCGACATTTTTCTTTTAGATCCTGCATGAAAATATCTCCTTTCAGCGATTGCGGCTGCGATAGCGTTCAACAATATCCTCGTCGTAGTCCCCGAGAGGCGCATCACAGATTTTCTTCTGCTCCTGATAGTCCTTCAGAGCAAAGGCAACGTATTTTGACAGACGGAAGAGGGCGATAACGTTAAAGAGTACCATGAGTGCGCCAAAAAGATCAGCAAACTCCCACATGGAGATAACGGGGACGATCGATCCAAAAAGAATTAGACAGAGTGCAAAGATGCGGTAAATTGTGACCGCATGTTTCTTGTCCGGAAAGAGATATCGTGTGTTGACCTCACCGTAGTACATATTGGCAAGTAGTGTTGTATAACCGAACAGAAACATAGCGGCGGCAACCAGCCAGTAGCCGAGATCTCCAAACGAAGAGGAAAAATGCAGCCTGCGTCAGCTGGATCCCCGTAAGACTGCCATTCAGTGCGCCGGAGAGAAGAATGCAGAATGCAGTACAGCTACAGACACTAATCGTCGTCACAAAAACTCCAAGCATGCCCGAAAGTCCCTGATTGACCGGATGCTTGACGTTTGCGGCAGCGTGCATGGACGGTGTTGTGCCGGCACCAGCATCGTTGCTGAACAGCCCACGTGCTACACCATAACGGAATGCTTCCTGCACACTGTAGCCGAGCACGCCGCCTGCCGCCTGTTGAACGCCGAAGGCAGAATCAATGATGAGCCTAAACATAGCGGCAATCCACTCAGCGTGTGTCACAAGAACGACCAGAGCAAGAATGATGTATGCGAATGCCATAAAGGGAACAATATAGGAGCGACCGTCGACAGGCGCTTGATTCCGCCAAAAATGACAAGTCCGACGAGAGCGACTAGGATCACACCGATGGCAAGCGGAGGAAGCTCTGCCTGTCCGCTGAACGATCCGGCGATAGAGTTACTCTGCACCATGCAGTAGACAACGCCGTTGCCGAGGATAACAGAGATCGAGAAGAGAATCGGCAACACCTTCGCGTTCAGTCCGCGCCGCATATAGTAAGCGGGACCTCCGCGAAAGGTCGTCCCATCCTCATTCTTTACGCGGAATATCTGAGCAAGAACCGCCTCGCCAAACATGATGGGCATTCCGAGAATCGCGGTGACCCACATCCAAAAAGATCGCACCCGGCCCGCCGAGGCGAGTGCTGTCGCGACACCGACGAGGCTGCCCGCGCCTACCCTCACTGCCAATCGCGGAGCAGAGTGCACCGAAAGCACTGACCCCCGTAGCGTTGCGACTCGCTTTCCATAGATTTGGTATCAGCTGGGTAAAATAGCGCACCTGTGGGAAACCGAGACGGATCGTGTAGAAAATGCCACAGGACAGCAAAAATACCTGCGATCAGCCAGCCCCAAAAACGCCGTTAATGGCCTTGATGACTTCCACGATGAAACCCTCCTTCAGAAGAACAATGCGGATATTGTCATCGACAAAGAACTCTATCGGTTCTCTAAAAATTATGGTATCATAGATGATGAATGCAGTAAAATTGAAATATATAAAACATTCATCAAGAAAAATCGATTAAAGGAGTCATCTATGGAGCTGCGCAATATCAAAACATTCATTCATGCGGCGGAAACAGAAAGCTTTACCGCGGCAGCTCTGCGGGAAGGGTATGCGCAGTCTACTGTAACCCAGCAAATACAGACATTGGAGCGGGAGTTGAATGCACAGTTGTTCATTCGTTCCGGGCGGCGTGTCAGCCTGTCGAAGCGCGGGCGAGAGCTCCTGCGTTTCGCGCGCCGCATAACGGCACTAGAGCAGGAGACCTCGCGAAATTCCACGGTACAGCGGAACCGGCAGGAAGTTTTTCATTGGCATCATCGAGACACTGGCAACGTCACGCTATATGACACAAATCGCGGCATTCATGCGGAATTATCCCTAAAAGTACAGCTACATGTGTGCGTGGACACAGCACCACGTTTGCGACGGGCACTGGTTCAGGGAAACGTAGATCTGTCATTCTACTGGATCGCATGAATGAAAATGCCCAGCTGCGTATCTTGCACCGATGCTGTTCAGAGGTACAGTTCATTGCTGCATCGAACTCCGCCTATGTCGGACATCCGATCCGACTGGAGGAACTGGTGAATGCCCCTTGATTCTGACGGAGCGCGGGACGAACTATCGAAAAAGCTCGAGGATGACCTGGCAGAGCGCCAGCTACATTGAACGAACGCATGGAGATCGGTACGAGTAAGACCATCATCGACTTCGTGGAGGCGGGACTAGGGTGTCTCCCCGTTGCCCTGCCATCACGGTCGCCGATGCCGTACACTGTGGACGTCTCGCCGTCCCTCAACGTGACCAACTATCAAATCCGAATGGATCTGCAGATCCTGGCCGCTGATGAACGCTGGCTACCGCCGCCGCTTGTCTCTTCTTGCTGCAGATGTCGCAGCGGGATGGTCGTGAAGGCGTGCATATCAGAATAAAAACGTAGATCGCAAGGAGATAATTGTCAAAATCATGTAAGGAGGTTCGATATCATGCCATTTCGCGATTGTACGCAACGACATCACAAAGATGCAGGTGGACGCCATTGTCAATTCTGCCCTAATCCCCGCGCCATTGTCGGCGGCGGTGTGATCGCGCCATCCATCAGGCGGCGGGAGCAGAACTCCCTAGCCGCGCGCAAGAAGATCGGCGATATCGCCACGGGCACGGCCGCTGTTACGTCGGCGTACCGCCTCCATGCCCGCTATGTCATCCATACGGTGGGGCCGGTCTGGCAGGACGGCAGTCACGGGGAGCGCGAACTTCTCAGCCGTGCGTATCAAAATTCTCTACGGCTGGCAGCAGAACGCGACTGCTCCTCCATTGCCTTCCCGCTCCTATCTGCGGGCGTAGTTCGGGCTGTCCTTCGGAGATCGCGATTGCTGCGGCGGTGCAGGCCATTCGTGATTTCTGCAGGAACATGACATGGACGTCTCATCTGGTGGTGTTCGGACCGAAAGAGTTTTAAGATTTCGGACACGCTCTTTGACGACGTGCAGAGCTATCTCGACGAGAGATACGTCGCAGAGCTGCTGGAGGAGGAATATCGCGGTGATGATCGCGACCGTCGGATCGCGACCCTGTCACGAGGCGGCATATCTGAACGCCGCAGAGGCCTGCGTGAGCGAGGGCTGCTCGATGTTCGCAGCGAAGCGATGCTGATGCGGGCGCCCGCCCTTGGAGCATTTACTGGACGACATCGACGATACATTTTCTGAGACGCTGCTTCGGCTCATAGATATCAAAGGAAAGAGTGATCCGGAGATATACAAACGGGCGAATGTGGATCGTAAGCATTTCTCGAAGATCCGCAACAATCCCGCCTACCAGCCCAGCAAGAATACAGCCCTGACCTTCGCTGCTGGCGTTGGAACTCGATCTCGATGAGACGCGTGATTTTATCGGACGCGCGGGTATGCGCTCTCCCGCAGTTCCAAGATGGACGTCATTGTGGAGTATTTTTATTGAGCGAAAGGAGTACGATATCTTCACCATCAACGAGACACTCTTTGCGTTCCAGCAGCCCTTGCTTGGCTGCTGAGGGATGCTCGGGTAAATTTAGTGTTTCTCTAGATGTCGCCTGACAGGCGACCTTGCGCCTTCGCATTTTTGCTAGAATGAGTCAGCTGAAAGAAGGAGTGCGCTTATCATGAAGAAGGGTTTAACGGAGATCGTGTTCATTCTGGATCGGAGCGGTTCGATGAGTGGCTTGAGGCAGACACCATCGGAGGGTTCAACGGGCTCATCAAAAAGCAGCGCAAGGAGAGCGGTGAGGCGCTTGTCTCCACCGTGCTGTTCGACGATGTGTGCGAGGTGCTCCATGACCGCGTGCCGATGGAGCAGGTGGAGGAAATGACCGCGGACACCTACTTTTGTCCGGGGTGTACGGCATCTCGATGCCGTGGGCGGTGCGATCCACCACATCGGCAACATTCACAAATACGCCCGCGACGAGGACCGGCCGGAGAAGACGCTCTTTATCATCACCACGGACGGCATGGAGAATGCCAGCCACCGCTATACCTATGACAGGGTGAAGAAGATGGTCGAGCGGCAAAAGGCAAAATACGGCTGGGAGTTCCTCTTCCTCGGGGCAAACATAGACGCTATCGAGGCGGCGGGCGATATCGGCATCTGCGCAGATCGTGCGGTCACCTACCAAAGTGACCAACAGGGCACAGCACTCAACTACGAGGTCTTGCAGGAAGCCATACACCACGTGCGGACCTGCGCCGCGCCGCTGACGGGTAGATGGAAAGACCGCATTGATGCGGACATGCGCCACAGGGAAAAACGCTGGGGCTTTTAAGAAAAATGCCTTCGAGCAGCAAAACGGGCGTTGTACGAAGTTCCCGCTTCGTACAACGCCCCGTTTTTCATGTGTATGTGATGCTTTTACAGATAATCTCTGGGCTTGTCCCGCGGTGGAAGAATTTGCTGAATGGCTTCGTAGAAACCTCAGTATTCCTGATCAAGAGCATGTTGATTCTAATTTTACTCTTGATACAATATTGTCGATTACATTTTTATCAGCCATTCCTCAGAAAAATGTCAAATTCAGGAGGTGCTTGTATGGACCAAATAAAAACAGTTCATTCTGGACAACCATATTCAAATGGTAAAAGGATCAAAGGTCCTTTATTACTCAAGGATGGATTTTCCCCACAAGTGGCCAGCTCCTGTCATCCAACAACCAACCCATTTGAAGGAATACGTTCAGTTGCTCGGCATCTTTGACGCCGTGATACAGGATGTCGCTGGTAAAGTATCCTTGTATGTTTGGCCCTCCTTCGATATGGGAAAAACTCATGGTCAGTTGAGCTTTTGGCAATCCGATCGTCCTGATAACCACACACGGAAAAGTTTGAAATCGAGTATGTGAATCAAGTTCTGTTCGCATATCAAAAGATTGCATTCCGGAAAAATTTTACTGCAGTACCGAGGTTAGCTCGCTTTCATCTGGCAAGACCTATTGTCCCATTTGATTGGCGAAAAATAACGGGAATCACGGTACACGAGCAGACCATCAAGACGGCAGACTTTGATTTTACAGGATCCTGCGGAATTGATCTTCCAGACGATTTGCCTTCGTATATCAAGGAAATGCAGCTTCGTCTCGAAAGCGGACGCCTTCTCTCGTTCTCCAGTGATTTTGACTGGGGAATCATCTCCCTGATATAGCAGAGAATGCCCTCGTCCCATTCACCAGCACGTCTTTTGCTACGCCTCATCGCGAATCGGGAGATATGGCATAGCCTCCTCCAACTCAGACGAAACTAACACGAACCTCTTTTGCCGAGCGCCCGTGCAATCTTATCCAGTGTCATAAGTGACGGTATCGCCTGCCCTTTTCAATGCGGCTGATATTCGACTGACGGACGCCAGAGCGATCTGCCAGCTCCTTTTGTGTCAAGTCCTGTTCCATGCGCGAGCTCAATCAAAAGCTCGGTTAATGCGAACTCCAAACGTGTACGCTCATGCTCCGCACGAAATGCAGTATCTTTCATCTGTCTCCGCGATATAACGATCCAGATCATCCACGACGATGCTCCTCCCTCTGTTGATAAAGTGCACGGTACTCTTCGCCCGCTCAATTTCTCTCGGCGGTGTTTTCTGCGTCTTCTTCACAAATCCATGCGTTAAAATGATTCGATTCCCTACATAAAAGAAAATAGCACACGTGGATGTCACTCCCGAACCGTGTGCGAAGCTCAAAGATGCCGTCTCAACAGCTTGGAATACGGTTCGCGCAAATAGTGGCCATGTATCTGCAAATGCTTGAGGTTGTCGAGACTTTATTCCGCATCTGACATCAAGAGTATCAAGAAAATCTACGACAGGACGACGACCTGCATCCGTTGAGAAAAATATGATCTCAAACACAATCATCATCTCCTCCAGTTAATTATATTCTCCAGCGGAATATAAGCAAAGATGCAGACGATTATCTGTAGTGGTGCGGATTACACTAGATAGGCTACACAAGCAATAAAACTAACGGTGCGGAGTTTACCGTTGCTTTAACGGTGAATGCCTTTTGCTACGCCTCCACAACCCCCATGAACTTGTCAGAAGAACGCCTTGAGCTTCGCAATGACACGCGCCGCAGCGCGTCCGCCGCCGAAAACGGCGCACGGCGTGGGAGGATGGCGTCGAGGGCTGTGCCCGTTGTCCCGAGCCGTCCGTCGCGGAACGTGCTGCGACGAATTTCTCCGTCCGGCGGGTTTTCAGCTCTCCTCCGCCGACAATGAGGCGAGTTCCTTTTCCTTCTCCCGCCGCGACATTTGCGCCGAGTCCTCCATCACCTTGGTATCCGTATTGACGGTCGCGAGGAAAGCCGTCGATCAGCCCTTCTTGCTCCTGAGCTCGAGCTCGATCCGACGGCGCGGTCGATCGCGCCGATGATGTTTTATCCGCGCCGTTCGCTCGCGTGATACCTCTCCACGAGCATGAGGATGCAGTCGATGTTAATATCCACCTGACGAATGAGTCTCCAGCTCGAACACGACATCGTCGCTGATGTTCTCCTCTCCCGATTCTGCCCGTCAGCAGACGGTGCATATCGATAGACGCCCGTAGGTCCTGCAGGTCGCGCGGCGGCAGCAGGATCGTCCTCCGCAAAGTCGTCAAACGCCGTGAGGATATTCCGCAGGCAGGATGCTGCCGAAAGATCCGCACAAAGTCTTTCTGTGCCGCCTCGCCCATACCTGCTCACCGACGGCTGAACTTCACGCAGCTCTGCAATCAGCTCGCATAGCCCCTTTGTGGATGCTGTCCTTTCATCGTCATCGCCATCGTAGTAGTCGCGGAAACCGCGCAGGAGCACGACACTCTCGGCATTCTCATCGCCAAAGAGCGAGATCGCATCGTCCGTCGCCTTCGCGAGATTGCGGAACGCGACAATATTGCCGAATGTTTTGACGGAGTTCAGGATCCGATCTCGTCCGCGATGCCTGAATCAGCCCGTGATATTTCAGATTCTTGTCCACCCAGAGAGGTATTGAGCGTCGTTGCGTCAAAGCCCGTGAGGAACATATTCACCACGATGAGGAGATCGATCTCACGTTTCTTCATCCGCTGCGAGAGATCCTTGTAGAAGTTCTGGAACGAATCTCCGTCCGTCGAGAAATTCGTGGAAAGTGCGCGTTGTAGTCCGCAATCGCATGTTCAAAGAAAGTCGCGGCTCGTCGGTGAGGCTCGCCGTATCAAAGTCCTCATCGGGCAGCGCATCTCGGATCGTCCTCGTTCGCCGCATAGCTGAAAAATGGTCGCAATCGTGAGGTCGCGCCCGCCGCGCTCAGCTGACGGCGAAACCTCATAGCTACGCCATGCAGGCGGGAATCGACGCGACGGCAAACATCGAGTTAAAGCCAGTCAACACGCTGACCCTTCAGCGAATACGCCTTGCCCGCATCGTCTTCTGGTCGAAATGCGCGAGGATGTACTTCGTCACCTCACGAATGCGCTCAGGCGCAGCGAGTGCTTTCTTTCCCGATCAATCGCGCGCACCTCCTTGTCGTCGACCGCCTCGTCTCTTGATCGTATTGATGTAGTCGATGCGGAAACGGCAGGACATTCCCGTCATTGATCGCGATCTGCAATCGTATAGGTGCAGCTTGTCCCCGAAGAGCTGCGGCGTTGTCCGCGCCGAGGGCTGCCCGCACCTGCCGCATTCGGCGCAAAGATCGGCGTCCCCGTAAAGCCGAAGACGTGGTACTTCTTGAACGCCTTGGTGATCGCCGCATCTCGACCGAACTGCGAGCGATGGCACTCATCGAAAATCAACACCACATGCTTTCCATAGATCGGGTGCGTCCTGTTCTGCCGGATAAAATTCGACAGCTTCGATCGTCGTCACCACAACGCGAGCTCCATCGTCCGCCAGCTGCCGCGCGTGAGCACCGCCGTCGAAGTGTTCCGTTCGCCGCCCCCTTCGAAGCGGTCGTACTCTTCATCGTCTGGTAGTCGAGATCCTTGCGGTCGACCACGAACAGCACCTTGTCGATCTCCGGCACGTGGAGGCGAGCTGCGCCGTCTCTGAACGAGGTCAGCGTCTTGCCCGGAGCCCGTCGTGCCAGATATAGCCGCCGCCCTCGAGTGCGCCCCCACGTCTTGTAGGTTCGACGAAATTTGATCCGGCGAGAATCCGCTCTGTCGCCGCGATCTGATATGGCGCATGATCATCAGCACCTCTTCCGTCGTGAAAATGCAGTAGCGCGTCAGGGAGTGCGAGCAGCGTGCCGTGCGAGGAACGTCCGCCCGAAATCCATCAGATCGGCGATGAGATCGGTTGCCCGCATCCGCCCAGTAGGACGTAAACCTCAAAGCTGTTGCTCGTCTTTTGCTCGCCCTTGCGCCCCGCCGCATCCATCTCACGGATATGGCTCTCGCGCGTCGTATTGGAATAGTACTTCGTATTCGTCCTGTTCGAGATCACAAAAATCTGGACGTACTCATGAGAGCCCTGTGCCCGCCCAGAACGAATCGCTGATAGCGTTTGATCTGGTTAAACGCCTGACGGATCTCCACGCCGCGCCGTTTCAGCTCCAGATGCACGAGCGGCAGCCCGTTCACGAGGATCGTCACATCATAGCGATTCGCAGTGCCGCCTCATTCTCCCCGCCCTGCTACCCGCCCTCCACCGCATACCGATGGATCACCCGCAGGCGGTTGTTGTGGATATTGTCCTTGTCGATCAGGCGGATATTCTTCGTCGTGCCATCGTCACGTCTCAGGTTCTGCATAGTCCGTCTGGATACGGCGCGTCTTCGCGATACCGCTCTACTCGCGGGTGCGATTGACGTTTTGAAGAACCGTTCCCACCCGCATCCGTGAAGTCATAGTCGTTCAGCGCCGCGAGCTGCGTGCGGAGATTGGCGATCAGCTCCGCCTCATCGTGAATGGGGAGATAGGCATAGCCCTCCTCCCTCAGCGAGACGGATGAGTGCCCGCTCCAGCGCCTCCTCCGACTGATAGCGAGCTGTACGGCGCACGCTCCTCCCTGCACATAGCTGCGCGAGCACCGTACTCTCCTCCGCACTCGCGATGAGATTGTAGTACATGATGTTCTCCAATCAGACGAAACTAACACGAACCTTCGCCGAGCGCTCGTGCAATCTTATCCAGTGTCATAAGTGACGCGTATCGCCTCGCCCTTTTCAATGCGGCTGATATTCGACTGACGGACGCCAGAGCGATCTGCCAGCTCCTTTTGTGTCAAATCCTGTTCATGCGCGAGCTAATCAAAAGCCTCGGTTATCGCGAACCCAAACGTGTACGCTCATGCTCCGCACGAAACGCAGGATCTTCTCATCTGCCCGCGGTATAACGATCCAGATCATCCATGACGATGCTCCTCCTCTGCTGATAAAGTGCACGGAACTCTTCTGCCCGCTCAATTTCTCTCGGCGGTGTTTTCTGCGTCTTCACAAATCCATGCGTTAAAGAGTGATTCGATTCCTACATAAAGAAATATAGCACACGCGATGTCACCCCCGAACCGCGTGCGAAGCTCAAGATGCCGTCCCCAACGGCTTGGAATACGGTTCGCGCAAATAGTATCTGTATCTGCAAATGCTTGAGGTTGTCGAGGACTTTATTCCGCATCTTGACATCAAGAGCATCAAGAAAATCCACGACAGGACGACGACCTGCATCCGTTGAGAAAAAATATGATCTCATCACAATCATCATCTCCTCCAAGTTGATTATATTCCTCCAAAGGAATATAATCAGCAAACATGGCAGACGATTATCTGAGGTGGTAAATTTCGTCCGAACCACACGCTGATGGACAGAAGAAACCCGATTCTTACTTCCCACGCGTGCGGCAGGGGAGGCTATGGAGCTACGCCCTTGCGCGGAAGGTGAGGAGCTTGTCGCGATAGTATTCGTACTGCTTTTTGCGGGCGGCGATCTCGGCGGGCAGCCCCTGCGTGAGGTCATGGCAGAGTGCATCAGAACCGGTCGAGGATGGAGACGATTTTTGCCTGCGTTTCGAGGGCGGATGGGGAAGGAAAATCTTTAGTTTCCTAGTTGTAATAATTGGCATTCCGCCTCTCTGATTCGCATTCTTCTTACACCATTCTGCGAATACATGAAAATAATAAAATGCAAATTTTACATCAAGTACATCCTCAAATTCCTTCTTTATTGCAAAATTTGTCATTTGCTGATTGGATAAAGATGGAGTCATAAGTAGAGCATATTCTCCGATTGTCGCGGTCGTTGACATTAAAAAGTGATTTTGTTGGGTAGATTTCCTTTACGCCAGAAGAATGTATATGTTGGATTGCGTCATAAAGTATTCTCCCTGTGTACGAATGTCCTCCAATCGATACCAAGGGATTGTCCCATTTTCCCAATAAGTATCTTCTTTTTTTGAAGGAGTATATCCATTTTGAATATGGAATATGTCTCCTACCATATAATGCGGAGTCTCAGCAATAGAAGAAGCTGTATCATCCACATCGTCTCGCGAAAAGTTCAAAAGACTGTCACGATAGAAAGAATACTGCTTTTTTCGCAACTGAAGCTCCGCTGTTAGCTCCGCTGTTAGCTCCGCTGTTAGCTCTGTAAAATTGTCCAACATTTTCACGATTTCATTTTGGATGGCAAGTGGCGGGACGGGGATTGCGTATCATCACTGCCTTTTTATCACCACGTGGCATTTTTGCGCCTTTTGCATATTTCATATCGTACATAAAAAACTGTTCCGATGACAATATGTAAAAAAGATACTGTGGCGAGACATACATTTTATCAACAATACGTATCGTCAGTACATCTCCATTCGTTCCTCCATTACAGTCTGCCAACCAAGCCTTTTTAGGTAGGGTCTTATATTTCCGATAAGAATATCCTCTTGACGAAAGGAAATCACAAAATCAACCTCAGGTAGTGTTACGGACATTTCACGTCCTTCTGTATTTTGTCGCAAATGTTCAACACCGACATAATTGCGGGTGTCAATATCACTGATCTTAATACGGTCTTTTACGTAATGTGCAATCTCTCCCAGTTTCTTATACTCCACCCCATCGGGACATAGTTCCTTTATCATCTCACTCAGTCGGCTCATCCTGCGGTTCCCTCCTCCCTCGATCTCGCGCGACGATGCGGTCGATCTCCGCGCGCAGGACTCGCTTTCACGCGCGACGATCTCACGGAGCTCGGCGTTGAGCTGTGATGTCGATGATCTCGCGCGTGTCCTCCGGCTCGACGTAGGTGCTGACGAGAGGTTGTAGTCCTCGGCGGCAATGTCCGCACCCGTGACGACGTGAACTGTATGCGCGACATCTGACGCGATCTGTATAGAGCTTTTAGGATGTCTCTCGATGTTCTCCGGTGTGAGTTTTGTTGCTGTTCGTGACCTGACATACTCCTTCGATGCGTCGATGAAGACGGTCTGCGTGTCCGCCTTGGACTTCCTGAGTACCATGATGCAGGTCGCGATTGTCGTCCCGAAAGAAGAGGTTTTCCGGCAGCTGGATCACGGCATCGACGTAGTTGCTGTCCACGAGGTACTGACGGATTTTTCTTCTCTGCGCCGCTGCGGTACATGATGCCCGGAAAGCAGACAATCGCCGCCGTGAAGTGCTCGCCGCGAGCCACGCAAGGGAGTGCAGGATAAAGGCGAAGTCCGACTTGCTCGTCGGGGCAAGGACGCCCGCAGGCGCATAGCGCGGGTCATTGATGAGCAGAGGGTTGTCTTTCCCCGCCCATTTCTTTGAGTACGGCGGGTTGGAGACGATCGCCTCGAACGGCTCATCGTCCCAGTGGGGATTGATGAGCGTGTCCCCATGCGCAATGTCGAAGTCGCTCGAAGTTGATGTCGTGCAGGAAACATATTGATGCGACAGAGGTTGCACGCGATGATGTTCTCGTCCTGCCTGTAGAATCCGTTGGGGACGTTCTCCCTGCCGATGACCTTGGCGAATTTCAGCAGGAGTGAGCCGCCGCCGCAGGCGGGGTCACAGACTTTGTTCACCTGCGTTTTCCCAATGACGGTGAGGCGCGTGAGGAGTTCGGAGACCTCCTGCGGGGTGTAGTACTCGCCGCCGCTCTTGCCCGCGTTCGAGGCGTACATCCGCATGAGGTATTCGTACGCGTCGCCGAATGCGTCGATGGTGTTGTCCTGATAGTGTCCGAGGCGCATCGCCCGACGCCGCTGAGGAGTTTTCGTCAGCTGGCGTTGCTCTCCTGACAGTCGCGCCGAGCTTGCTGCTGTTCACGTCGAATTCGTCAAAGAGTCCCGTGAGGTCGTCCCTGACTGGGCGTGCCCGTCGCCGAGCTCTCGATGTGACGAAAGACCTGCTCGAGTGTCTCGTTGAGGCTCTCGTTAGTCTCCGCCCGTGCGGAGGACGTTCTGAAAAGAGCTCGCTCGGCGGGATGAAGAAGCCGAGGATCTGGACGATGTTGTCCTTCTCCGCCATCGCCTCATCATCGGGCAGCGCGGCATAGTCAAACTCTGTATCCCCGCCTCGCGCTCCTCCGCGTTGAGGTAGTCGGTCAGTTTCTCTGAGATATAGCGGTAGAAGAGCGTGCGAGGACGTACTGTTTGAAGTCCCAGCCGTCCACACTGCCGCGCAGGTCGTTCGCGATCTGCCAGATGGCGCGATGCAGCTCCGCCCGCTCTACTTCTTTCTTGTTGTCCATGGTCTTTCCTCCGTCGACAGAATCGCGTCGTTATAAGTGAGGGCATTCGCCCGTATCATGATCCATTTTCGCGAAATGCTTTTTTATACAGATCAATGAGCTTTCGTTCAGCATATCATCGGCACGATCTCCCAAATCAACCGCAGGTTGACGCCCCTCGTAGTCGTGGACGATGCGATTTCGCAAGCCGTGATTGCGCTCCATGCCACCTGCGCGTTCTCCTGCTTGAATGACTGGCCCAGCCTCGCCGTCAATTCTCCGATCTGACCGAGATTGAACACACAGGCCTCAACGAGCATATCGTTCACGCGAAATTCCTCATAAGACATGCCTTCGCAGTATGCACATATCTTGTCGGTATAACGGAGCATTTTGTCAACGATGATCTTATCGCGCATAAATCTGAATCCCCGTTTGTCGAATCTCCTCAGCGAGGCGAGACTTCGGCTCGATATGAGTGATGATCGAACACATCCATGTCCTTATCATCCAGTGCCTCACGCAGATCCTCAATGAAGCCCCATGAATTGCAGCCCACGGAGATTGCTGTCAACGAGCAAGTCCACATCGCTGTTTTTCGTCGCCGTCCCCTTGCCGCTAGGAGCCAGAAGCATCGCCTGCCGAATCTGATGCTCTCGCCAGAATCGGCTGCAGGCGTTGCTTTTATCTCGTCACGCAAACGTGTCTCTGACATGTCAAATCCTCCGATGTCCCAATAGCAACAATATCTTTTTATCATTCGCCACAGATGAATCGTTGTCCTGCTTTTATCGCAGGAAACATACGTGGAGCTTGTATTTTGTGTTTCACAGACATAGAGGCGTCGCTCATGGCGCCCGCCCGTCACGCTAACGCGTGCCTCTCCCGCTGCGGCAGGGGGCTTAGCGCAGCGGGAGAAGGTAAAAACTGCCGCACGAGGATGTCTCGTACGGCAGTTTATTTTTCGTTGATGGAATTATTTGATCCGATACGCCGCGGCGTACGCGACGACGGGAGGACGAGGAGGGTCAGGACGGTGGCGACGATGAGGCCGCCCGCAATGGCGACGGCCATCGGCCCCCAGAAAGATGTTGAATATGAGCGGCAGCATGCCGAGGATGGCAGCGACTGCCGTGAGCATGATGGGACGCAGGCGCAGGATGGCGGAGTCGATGATGGCGTCCTGCGGGCCGCTCGCCCGCCGCCCTCATGTTTTTGGATCTGGTCGATGAGGATGACGGAGTTGCGGATGATCATGCCGAAGAGGGCGAGTACGCCGAGGTAGGCGACGAAGCCCATCGCGGAGTCCGTGAGGAGCATGGGCAATGACGACGCCGATGAGGCCGAGCGGCGCGGTGAGAAGGGTGAGTGCCATCTCGCCCATGCTGCTGACTTGGAACATGAGCAGGGCCGCGATGATGAAGATCATGGCAGGGACGGGTTTTACGAGGTAGTTCATGGAGTCGTCAGCGTCCGCGAGTGCGCCCGACGGGACGATGGTGGTGCCGGCGGGAGGTTCTCGCGCAGTTCCTCGGTCGCATCGTAGATGCGCAGGGCGGCGTCGTTGCCTCGCCCTGTGTGACGTCCGCCTCGACCATGATGGACGGGAGGAGGTTGTGCCGCTTGATGAGCCCATCCTCCGCCTCGTAGGAGGCGCGCGATCTGGTCGAGCGGGATGCTCCCGCTGCGCGTGGGGATGGGGGAGCGCACCGAGTTGTCCGAGGTCTGTGCGGGTCTGCCTCGGTGAGCCGCAGGACGATGCCGAGGGTGCGGTCACCCGTGAGAACTCCGCTGCCTTTGCGCCCGAGATCTCGGTGTAGAGCATCTGCTTGACATCCTTGGCGCTGAGGCCGTAGCGTTTCAGCTTGTCCTTGTCGAGGTCGACGCGGATGCCCTTTGCCTTTTTCGGTCCAGTCGAGATGGACGTTGTCGGTCGCAGGGTCGGCGGCCGTAGGCGCTGACCTGCTCGGCGACGCGGCGCACCTCGTCGGTGGTCGGTGCCGAGACGCGCAGCATGACAGGGTAGTCCGCCGGCGGGCCGGTCTGATGTACTCAGTCGCGACGCGCGCGCCCGTCAGCTCGTCGTCGGCGGCGTCACGGATGATGCCGGTGAGTGCCCTCGCGCTCCTCTGTGCCCTTTGCCATGATGACGAACTGGGCGCGGTTCTCCGCGTCCGCCTTCGCGTTGACGGTGAGGACGAAGCGCGGCGTAGACCGTCCGATGTAGGCGACGTAGTCTCGATCTTGTCACTGTTCTCGTCCAGTATGGCAGTGAGACGATCCGCCTCTGCCTGTGTGGACGCGAGCGAGGAGCCCTGCTGCAGGGTGAGGGCTGACGAGCAGCTCGAGGCGCAGCGAGGGCGGGAAAAAGGTCTGTTTGAGGTGCGGGAAGGCGGCAAGGCTCACGAAGAAGATCAAGGCCGTGCCGATGAGGACGACGGCACGATGCGCGAGGAAAGAAGGTGAGCACGCGCCGAAAGAACCGATAGAACGGCGTTGCGTATGGGTCGTGCCCGCGTCTCCCTCGATGCGAATGAGATGGTAGCCAAAGAGCGGCGCGACCATGACGGAGACGATCCAGTTGAGGAGGAGCGCGATGCCGATGACGGGGAAGAGGGCGGCGCAGAACCTGCTCGCCATGCCCTTGGAGAAGGCGACGGGATGAAGCCCGCGCAGGTGATGAGGGTGCTCAGAGCATGGGTTTTGCTGTCTGGGTAAAGGCGTGACAGGCAGCGTCAAAGCGGGTCTTGCCGCGCTCGAGCTGGACGCTCATCATCTCGACGGCGATGATGGCGTCGTCGACGAGCAGTCCGAGGGCGATGATGAGGCACCGAGGGAGACTTTTGTGCAGGTCGATGCCGAGGGCGTACATGGACGAATGTGCCGCGAGGACGAGCGGGATGCAGCACGCGACAACGAGCCCGGTGCGCAGTCCGAGCGAGAGGAAGTTGACGGCGAGGACGATGACGATGGCGATGGCCAGCGTCTCGACAAAGTCGTGGATGGAGTGCTGTACGACGGCGGGCTGGTTCGATACCTCGTGCAGCTCCATGCCGAGCGGGAGGTCCTGTCGGAGCTGTGCGGTGAGTTTTTGAGGTCTCGCCGAGCGCGGGATGCTGCCGCCGTCCTCCATGGAGACGGCGATACCGACGGCGGGGACGCCGTTATACTGCATTTTCGGATCGAGCGGGGTCAATCGGGCGACGTGAGATATCCGCAATGTCGCCGAGGCGGAACACGCGCCCGTCCGCCGCGATGGGGAGGGTGCGGATGTCGTCGAGGCTGTCAAAGACGCCTGAGACGCGCAGGTTCACGGTGCCGTCCACGGTCTCAATCGAGCCGCCGGGAGGACGGTGCCCTGCGTGCGCAGGGCCTCCGTGATCGCCGTGGGCGGGATGCCGAGGGAGGCGAGGCGGTCGCGTGCGATCTCGACGTAGATGCGCTCGCGCTGGACGCCGACCAGCCTGACTTTCTGTACGCTTGGACGGAGAAGATGCGGCGGCGTACGTCTCTGCGGCGGCACGCAGCCCTCGTCCGTGTAGTCCTCGCCCGTGACGGCGTAGATGGAGCCGTATACGTCGTCAAAAGCGGTCGCTGTAGAAGGGGCCGATGACGCCGTCCGGCAGCTCGCGCTTTTGCGTCCTCACCGAAGTTGCGCACGTCGCGCCACGTCGGGCGGATGAGTTTCGTCGACGTCGTCGCGCAGGTCGACGTAGATGATGGTCTGCCCGGCGCGCGTCTCGCTCGTGATTTCCTTCAGCCCCGGGGTGTCCTGGAACCGTCGCTCGAGTTTGTCCGTGACTCTGCTCCTGCATGTCCTCTGCTGTCGCGCCGGGCCATGCGGCGGTGATGACCATCTGGCGGATGATGAAGGAGGGATCCTCCATGCGTCCGAGGGACTCGTAGGCAAGGATGCCGCCAACGGCAAAGACAATGATGAAGTACCAGACGACGGAGCGGTGGCGCAGAGAGAGCTCGGTGAGGTTTCTCATTTCGTGCGCACCTTCTCTCCGTCATGGAGGCGGTGGACACCCGCCGTCACGACGACGGCGTTCTGCGGGAGCCCTGTGACGACGGCGTCCCGCTCGCGGAATGCGGTCACGGTGACGGGGCAGAGGTGTACGACGCCGTCCTCGACGATGTAGACCTGTGCCTCGTCGCCCGTCTGATAGATGGCGAGAGCGGGAGCACCGCGCCGATCTCCGCCGGTGTGCCGAGGCGCACGCGTGCCGTCATGCCGAGCGGCAGGTCGGCGGGTGCGTCCGTGAGGGCGATGCGCACGGTGTACGTGCCGCCTGCCGGATCGGCAATGGGCGCGATCTCGCGCACGGTGCCTGTGAGTGCCGTCTGTTCGCCCAGAGGGAGACGGCGGCGGGCATGCTGAGGAGACTCGGCGAGACGGCTCTCGGGGACGGCGATCTCGATCTCACGCTCGCCGTCCTGTGTGAGGGTCGACGACGGTCTGCCCTGCGGCGACGACCTGTCCCTCCTCGGCGAGGATGCCCGAGATCACGCCGTCTGCGCCCGCGATGAGGTTCGTATAGCCGAGCGCGTTGCTGCTCTGCGCGTTCTGCGCAGTGCCTGACGGTATGCCGCCTCGGCAGCGTTCTCGTTCGTACGGTACTGGTCGAGCATGGCGGCGGAGACTGCCTGTGCGGCGTAGAGCTCCTCGTAGCGCGCGCGGTTGGCGCGGGCGAGGTCGAGCTGTGCGCGCGCCGAGGCGACGCCCGCGCTCGTCGCATTCACCTGCTGCTGCGCGTCACGCGCGTTGATGACCATGAGCACGTCGCCCGCATGGACGTGTGCGCCCATGCTCACGTTGCGCGAGAGTACCCTGCCCGCCGACCCTGAAAGGCGAGCTTGGTCTCGTAGCGTCGCGCACGGTGCCACTGTAGTCCGCCGTCGTCGCGCCTGCTGCATCGACGGACATCGTGCGCACGACGGGGGCGGCGGCTCTTGCTGTATCATTTCCGCAGCCCGCGAGCAGGCTGAGTGCCGCCGCGAGCAAGAGCGCGGTATATTGCTTTTTGCATAACGTTCTCCCTTTTCGAATCCCATTCTACTCACTACCAATTGTAGGGGCAGAGGTAAAGAAGGAAATATGCGCAGGAAAGAAAAAGAACTGCCGCGCGGGCGGTGCGCCCGTGAAGCAGTCCCATGCGTGCACGTCAACGACGCAGGAGAGCAGCGGGCGTCATCCCCCTTTTTGTCCTCCGCAGCAGTGTTGTCGTCGCTTTTCTTCTTTTTTTGACTTTTATCCTGTGACATCTGTTTGATCGTCAACATGAAACCCGTCCGCGTGCCGTGCGGATGAGGTCGGAGGCGTTCGCGCAGGACTCTGTATGCAGGACACCGCACGCGATCGCGTCGGCGTCGTCCACGCGGCGAACACACCTCCGTCTGGGGCGCGGCTTCTGCACGGGGAATGGGATGCCGTCTGCAGGAGGATCTGGTGAAAGAACAGATTGATCGCCTCGTCCGTTGAGAGCCCCAGTGCATGGCAGATCTCATCGACCTCCGCCCGGACGGCGGCGTCGACGCGAACCTGCATCAGCTCTGTCTCTGCCATGAACTCCCCCTTTTTCAGGAAGCATGGATCACCACTAATAATATAAAAATTGTAACATGATTTTTAAGATATGTGCAAGATTGAAAGCGATCGCGCACCTGATAGATACTTTCATATTCATTGCCTTTTTATCCCATTGCGGTATAATAGGACGCGTGAGGATTTCGATGGGGGCGCAGTCCGGAGGAACATGGAGCCGAATGACTCTGTGCGCGGGCCGTCCGCCCCATGGATACGACAAGGAGAATCACGATGAATCAGCAGCAGCTCACCCGCATGGAGCACGATAAGGGCTTTTATCGCCGCACTCGATCAGACGGCGGCTCGACGCCGAAGGCGCTGAAGGCATACGGCATCGACGAGAGCCTACCACGGCGACGAGGAGATGTTTACGCGTTCACGAGATGCGCACGCGCATCATCAAGAGCCCCGCATTCGACAAGAGCAAGATTCTTGCCGCCATTCTCTTTGAGAACACGATGGACCGCAAGATCGACGGGCTCTACCGGCCGACTATCTCTGGGAGAAGAAGGCATCATCCCCATCCTGAAGGTCGACAAGGGGCTCGCGCCCGGGCGGACGGCGTTCAGCTCATGAAGCCCATCCCGAGCCTCGGCGCACTCCCTCGACCGTGCAAATGAACGTCACATCTTCGGACGAAGATGCGCCCGTCATCAGGGCAGGCCAATCCCGACGGCATCCGCGCCATCATCGACCAGCAGTTTGCGTTCCGGTGAGGCATCATCGCGAAGGGGCTCGTCCCCATCCTCGAGCTCTGAGGTCGATATCCACTGCCCCGATAAAGCAATGGCAGAGGAGATCATGCTCGGCGCCATCAGAGAATCTCACCAGCTCTCCCCGCTGGCGCAAAGCTCATGTTCAAGTTCACCATCCCGAGCGTCGACGATCTCTACGCCGAGATCATGAAGAGATCCGCACGTTGTCCGCATCGTCGCGCTGCAGCGGCGCTACTCCCAGAGCGAGGCGAACGAGAAGCTCGCACGCAATCACAGCCTCATCGCCAGCTTCTCGCGTGCCCTCGCGCAGGATCTGCGCGCGAGCCAGAGCGACGCGGGAGTTCGACGCATCACTGGAAAAGGCGGTCGACGGGATTTACGCCGCGTCGATTACCTGAGAAAACACGAAGCGATCTGGCAGTCCACGAGCATAGCTCGCACAGCAGACTCTACTACAAGACGCACTCCCTTTCCGTGGATTGCGCATCTCAAACACATGGAATGTGCACGACCAGCGAATAAGCACACGGTATCCCGGATGTCGTCAATGGATATGGTGTGTCACTCGTATTTTCCCGTAACCGATATTTTTCTCCAACAAGTTGTTAGAATATATGATATAATGATAGAGTGTATTTTTCATGATCATGGGCGTGCGGATGTCGCCGCATCGTTCTCTAGGAGGGCTTTCCTTGTATCTTGAACAGATCCACAGCCCATCGGACATCAAGGGCTATACCCCGCGCAGCGATGTGCGCTCGCAGTGGAGATGCGCTGCGCTCATCGCACACGCAGCCAGCATCGGCGGGCACATTGGGCCGAACTCGGCGTGATCGAGGCGACCATCGCCCCACACACGGTGTGCTTTGACGCGCCGACGGATAAGATCATCTACGATGTCGCATCAGTGTTATCCGCACAAGATGCTGACGGGACGTGCCGACGCCTACTCGATCCCGCGCACTACGGCGAGGTCAGGCTTTACGAATACGGAGGAGAGCCCGTACGACCACTTTAACATCGGGCACACTCGACCTCGACTGTCTTGCAACAGGCCTCGCGAGCACGCGATCGCGCGGGCGCAGCGAGAATGTCGCTGCCTTCATCGGCGACGGTGCGCTCCAGGCGAGGCGCCGAGGCTGAACGTCGCAGAGATGCGGTCGAACCTCATCATCATCCTCAACGACAATGACTGGTCGATCCCGAGAACCACGGCGGCATGTACGAGATGCTCCGCCGTCTGCGTGAGACGAACGGGACGGCGGCGGACAATCTTTTTCCGCGCGATGGGCTCGACCACCGCTACGTCGCAGATGGGAAACGATACCGAGGCGCTGATCGCGGCGTTTCGTTGCAGTGAAGGACAGCCGAAAAGCCCGTCGTCATCCACACGCAGAAGGCGGGCAAAGGGCTCTCTCGCCGAGACGATCCGGACTGGCATCGTCAGCGCCGTTCCACACCGGAGAGCGGTGCAGTCAAGCATCCGTCTTCCCCGACCCGTGCCTTGCCGCAACGGTCGATTTCGTTCTGGCCGAGGCAAAGCGGAATCCGAACTTTGTCTATCTCGGCGGCACCGTCGGCTATCGGCTCACGCCCGCCGAGCTGCGGAACCTCGGTGCGCAGTACGTCGATGTGGGCATCGCCGAGGAGCACGCCGTCGCGATGGCGTCGGCCTGCACGCGCGGCGGGAGCGCGCCCGTCTTTGGTACAACATGCACGTTCTATCAGCGCACGTACGATCAGATGGCGGTGACGTCTGCATCAACCGCAGCCTGCGGTCTTTTCTCGTGACGAGGGGCGTCGCTCTATCGCTCGACCGATGTGACGCATCTCGGCTCCCTAAGGACATCTCGATTTTCTCCCATGTTCCGAACCTCGTCTTTTCGCACCGACGAGCATCGAGGAGCACCTCGCCGTCCTGCGTGGGCCATCGCGCAGACGGAGCATCCGTCATGATCCGCACGCCGCTCGGCGCGCGGCAGAGCTCTCATCCCGTCCGCGCGACTACAGCGCTCCATCGCTCCATCGTCGTCACGGAGGGCGCGGAGGTCGCACCCATCGGCGTGGGGAACTTTGCCGCGCCTCGCTACGGCGGCGGCAGAGGAGCTCGCGCGCGACGGCATCCACGCCACCGTCTGAACCCGCTCTACCTCTCGGGGCTGGACGAGGCGCCCTCACGCGCCTCAAGGAAAAAGCACCGCCTCATCGTCACCGTCGAGGACGGTATCCTCGACGGCGGTTTGTGGGGAAAGATCGCGGCGTTCGATAGCGGACAGGGACGCCCGAGGTGAGAGCCACGGCCTGCCGAAGGCCAGCAACCTTCAACCGCTACGACCCAGCCGCCCGCACTGCGCGCATCATCTCACCGCGCCGCAGATCGCGGCGGACCTGCGCGTGAGGAGGCTAAGGAAATCGCTGATAAAATGAGGTCTGCCAGATTGGCGTAGATTGTCCGACTGAGGCGGCAAACCGGACGCATAGCGAAGGGCTATGTGGAGGATTTAAGCTAACGAAAGCGGGCGGGCAGAACTACGCTGGGAGCATCTGATAGCAAGTCCGTCGAGTGGTGCAGATTTTGTCCTGTCAAGGAGACAAACCGGACGCATAGCAGAGGCTATGTGGAGGATTTGTCGACACGAGACAGCGAGCAGACTCAACTAAAGACGGCGTACTGAGTTTACCGGCACTTTCCTAAGATGGCTGTGCCGAATTTATCGGTGCTTCCATAAGTCTTGATTCTGCCGCCAGTTTGTAGGCGCATAATAGGGCGTACGCAGAAATGACGTACATATCCATCTGCATTAGAGCCCCCACCAATTGCCGTTGCGCTTCTCATCCACAATGTTCTGTCGCGATTCTGTGCTCGGTTTTGCTATAATGCAGATAGGCTAAAGCGTGACGAGAATAGCCCACGCCAGACGAAGCCACGGAGAATGGGACTCTCCGTGGCTTTCTTTGCCGTTCTGCATATCACCTCTCCCGTGCAAAATTCGCTGCATTTTCACTCTCGCACGGGTTATAACCAGCCCTGTCAGTCGTGGGACGCGCTCAGCTGGGAGAGAGCACCAGGTCTTTCGCAATCTGTGCGAGTTCAATCCTCTTCGTCTCCACCATCTCGATGACAGAGCATCCACATGGATACTGCTCGTGTTAGGAGTAACTTGCGGCGGCGCGTTATGTTCCACATACGTGAATATCGCCACAACGATGGCGCGCCTGTTTTCTCACTATGAACACAAAATGACAGCAACATCTTTCTCAATAACTGCGCACCAGTGGGTAATCTTGCAACAATTCGTTCAGCTCATGACGACGCGATGCGACTCACCGCCCGTCGCCGCGAGAGCCTTTTGCTCCATCAGAAAAATGTTCCGCATTGGTAAGTGCGACGGGCAGTAAAGGACGCGCCACCGTGCGCCTGCTCGCTGGTAGCTGAGCACCGCCGCTGCGATTCCCGCACGGCCTCATTTCTCCATCGTCTTTCGGACGTCCTGTCATACGCTTGCACCGATCAAGAGACCATGTTTCCCATCCTCCGCGATGGCACCACATCTGCACCGTTGTCGTGACTGTGCGGTGCGCGTGACACTCCTGATATATCTCCATCCCACGATAAAGATCCGCGACCAGCTGCTCGAACATCCTCCACGGTCGTCCACATCATCCATACTCCAGCATAGTCCTGCGTGCGCATCGCTTTCCCTGTTGTCAGCTTCTGCGCCAGCCCAACTCCGTTCTTGCTTGTATCGCTCGTCGGAAATAGAACGTCTCGCACTCAGTCGCCGCTTGACGCGAGCAGTTCATCCAGTTTTTCATCAAAGAAGCCACCTGTGCCCAAATCGGCATGACACGCCATCGGCGAGATAGACAAACACCTCTGTCCGATGCGACGAGCACGATCGGTTGCCTGATCTTCCTTTTGCAGGATTCCATGTGCGGCTAAGATGAATCACGTGATTCGCCGCCGTAATGGTAAAGCCAACGCAAGCCGCCTCGGGAGAGGATAAGCACGCACCGAATCCAACGGAGCGTAAGAACCGATCGACGATCTTCTGCCGTGCCGTGCCGTTCATGTCACCGCTGACGGGCGCATGACGAACGCCAATATGTTCTCCCGCAGCAGATGCTTTAGGATCAGCTGCATGTCCTAGCTGACGAGAAGACTCAGTAAAGCCTTTTCTCACGGCTGCGGGACATCCTCCAGAATCCCACAAACAGTTCAGCTGATCGTGCCGACTCAGCCCGATAGCGATCTCCACTGGCATCGCGTAGAACGCAGCGAGATCTGTCGTGCCGAAGATCGAGGATGCAGCGAGATATCTCCGCAGCGTGCGAGCATCACTGAGTGGCTGAATCTCTCCCCGCCGTCGCATGCCAATCACCGCCTGATAACGCTCGCTTTTGCATGTGGGCATTTGCGCAGGCGTGGGCAGACGGTCTTTCGGCAAGCTCCTCCAGATATCTCCGCTTCATGCGTCTTGCACAAAGATCGGATTCGAGTGCGTCTCAGATGCTTCCCGGGTTTCGATCTCATTGCGGTGCATCGCTCATCCGCCGCAGCGGTGCAATGTAACGGTCGCGGAATTCCTTCAGCACCCCCAGCTGCGGCCGCACGGAAGCCCATGATGTCCACAGATCCACCCACGAGTTCTCCGACCGGTGTGCCACTCAGACAGACGGCATGAGTCGTACTTCATCGCCTTGACTGCCTTTTGGTCACGCCCGTAGACGGGTTCTTCATCTTCAGTACCTCATCGACGGCGATGATGCCCCAGTTCACCTCGGCAAAGGAAAAACTGATGGTCCCGCAGCGCGTCTCGCAGTGGTCAACGCGATTGCATCGGCATGCCAGACGGATTCTGAAGCCTCTTCTTCCCGTTTGGTGCTCTCCCCGTTTACATAATCTCGCGAAGAACTTCCATGCAGCGGCATGATATCACGAAAGACGCCGTCCGCAATAAATTTTCGATATTCGTTCTGCCAGCTCCTTCAACAGTGCACGGTGCGACGATCAGTATCGGCTTTCTGTGACCAGCATCGGCAGCAATTCTGCGAAGCTGCGCGACAAAAAGCGAGGGGTCTGCAAAGTGCTCCTGAGCGCATATCATCTGCAAGAAGAACGTCTTGTAACCGCGCTGCCACGCTTCAAACATCCACGCGACTTACCCCGCATTCTGGTGAGTCGAGGAGTTTGACCTCTGCATTCAGTGCATCCGCCGCCAACGCCCTGAGCGCCGCCCCATCGTCGGTGCATAGTCACACGATATCGAAGTTCGCCTTTGATATCGAGTGCCCGTGCAATGCTGATCGGCAGCGGTCTTTCATCCGCAGTCTGCGGCGGCACGGCGCGTCGTCAAAAACCTCCGTATCCAACTCCAACGGTGCAGTATCTTCACGCACGCTGCATCCATCATGTTCTCTCGCAGCAGATGGATCACTCCGCTTCTCAACTGAATCGGAAAGGATCGTCAGCCTCGCTTCTGCCTTCATCCGCACGCCGATCTGTCCGCTGATGCCCTGCCGTAGTACACCTTCTGAATTGTCGCAAGTCGTTACACGATCCGGAGTAGAAGCTCATCGACAAATTGTCCTTCGCACGATCCAGTTCTCATCAGATGCCGTTGTCCTCCGCCGAGCACGCTCTTCCTGCTGCATCGCCTTCGTTGAGTCGCAAAGGAAAACACCACACCGCAAAGGGTTCATTACGCGGCTGTGCCCGAAAATCGCCCACATCCTCCCTGCGCACCTTGCTGACCGCCCTTGATTCGTGCCAGACCGTTCTTGGACGGCGGCGCGCATGAACATGGCGTGTACGCTGCTCGTCATTCCCTCGATAGAATGCGGATACACGTCTCTGCCGCCCAAACAGCGCCGCAAACGTCTCTGTATCCACGGGCGTGCCTCGATCCGCCGTCGTCCCGCGAGGAGGTACAGGGGCGACGTGCTTCCGTCCTCTCGCACCCGCCATCGAGCTGCTCGCGACGATGCGAGTAGTGCGCTCGGACAGCGTTTTCCTCCAGACGACGCTGATGCCGTTCTGCACAGTGCTGAATGCTCCGCCGAGATTATGAGACGAAGTTGCGCCGTGAGGCCCGTTCGCGCCCACGCCACCGCCGATCGCACGAGTGCTTTCCTCTGCCGTGCGCACAAGACGATACTCCGCAGAGCCTGGCATACGATGAGTCTGTGTGCTGTCAATGGTAGAGAAGTGCCCTGAAATACGGGACTCACAGATCGGTCCCATCGAGCGCAGTACGTTGATGCGGTAGCGCGGGTCGCCCCACTGGGTCACCGTCGGCGCACACTGCGATATGGTAGATTTGCGCTCGGGCAGACCGAATAGTCCGCAGTCCTCATCGGGCAGAGCCGCGAGCACATCATGTGGGTCTTTCACACCACCGCAGTCCTGCGCTGCCCGCGAGACACATCATCTCGAGCCGATCACGCACCGCCGCATTATCATGCCGCCAAGCCTAGCAGCACGATCCCTCGCTCCCGTCAATGTCCATTCCATAACAACACCACCTACACCTTTTATGCCGCAGTGCTTCCAAATCCACGACTGTACTGCTACTTGCCAATCTCCCTGATGATACCACTCCTCCTCGCGCTGTGCATAGACAACATCATTCCGACGAAGTTCGTTGCATGAAAAAGAAATCGCGCATCACTTTCCGTCCATACCCGAAGGGCTCCATTATGACTCCACTCAACAAAGGTACATCTCCCCATACGAAACACGAAAAGAAATACCCAGCTAGCGGTCTGCACCTTTCAACTCTCCATACCTCGCATACACACCGCTAAAACGAACGTGCATATTCGAGTCGCCCTCAGCCCAAAAATACTTTCGTCTCCACTGATGTGCGGCAGATAATGCTCCCAAAACTTCTTACGCCCACTCCACATACGATCCACTGCGGTTTCCTTGATGATCTTAAAGAAGAGTTCCAGATCGTTCTCTGCATAGCAGACAGAAACATCCCGCGGCGACTATCATCAGAGCCAGCGGTCCAACGAACGCTCTCCGTATGCCAACGCGCGGATCGCGAGCACCGATAAAACGCAACCCATGGTGCATCCCTATATATATCGCCTGTTCCTTCGACGGCAAAAACATCGATCTGCGGAATCAGAACATCTGCAGCGGCAAGTGAAATACACCATGGGATATTGCCTCATCCTCCCGTATCACACCGGAATACCCGATATCTCCGTGAACGAGATTTTTGCCGCCAGCGTTTTCAATGTCTCAGCTAGAGTTGCCGGCCTCTCGAAGCGTCGCCGGGAAGTGTAGTTCCTGCACGACGACAGTCCACACCGCTCGCATGTGACCAAAGAGGCACCGACACATTGCTCATACATTTACTGCCAAACAGGAGAAGAGTGCGTGTCTGCGCCCTTTTAGCGTCGATGTCTGCAGTAGCCCGGCATCGAAAACAGTTATGCAACCGCGTGAGAGCTGCCGCGTCTTATCCGATTGGTCGTGGTTCATCAGACACGCATAGAGCAGTCGACGCACGCGACGCTGCGCCGCGAATCCAGCTCCCTCAGTGCGCGCGCAAAGAGCTCCACATCAGCCTTTTGGATCGTAGAGGGATAAAGCGAGATCGCGCACCTCACACGCGAGGAGAGCACCTCCCCTAGTTTTCTCAGCGGGTGCCTTCCACGTCCGTCGGTGATGGCAGCTCATGCTTTCCCTCGGCCTCCGCCAGCCGCTGTTCCGCTTCCTGTATGTGTATCAGCGGAGGAAGCCAGCGTCCTTCCGTGCGGAGCTTTTCGCACGATCGCACATTCACTTGATCGCTGCCGCAGATCACTCATCGCCCATCTTCCCATGCACAAATGGGCGGCAATGCTCATATCGTCCTCACCGCGAGCGCCGCTGTCAGTGATAGCGAATGTCGATCCGCCGGTTGGCGCCGCCGTCCCTCACTCTCCCTTCCGCATTATCCGCGATGACGCCCCTGCACAGCCGCTGCGCACGAAGAGTCGGCTGCCCGTTCTCGTTTTTCAGCTGGTCCAGCAACGGACCGTCCGCCACCATCAACCGCCACGTGTTGATCGCGCGCCGTGGAGAGTTCCCAGTTCGATGATATGGAAAGTCGAGGGCTGATGATCGACATCGTCCGTGTGCTCTCGATAAAGATGGTCTCTGACCGTGTCAGCAAATTCATCGGAACTGCAGAACGCATCTGCGAGGACTGGCATACCGAGTGAATCACGCGCCGGCCCTCTGGCTTGACCTCCGCTGCACCGACATCGAAGAGAGCCTCGCGATGCGCGGGATGCCGTGCTGTCTCGTCGATGGTCACCTTGATGCCGTCCTGTTCGAGTCGTTCGTGAATGTGCATCAGAAAGTTCCGCGCGCGTCACATCGTTCTGTGTGAGCTTTCTCGCGCAGTGCCTGACTGAAGTTCAAAATAAAAGTAGCATATGTGAGCATGAAGATCGCCACAGGCTTGCCATCAGATCACTAATGCTGATGGTGAAAATCCTGCCGCCCTTCCTCCGCATTCCCTCCGTTCATCTCGCGCATCTTGATCAGCTCCGCCTACGCTTACTCTTCCGCATCGACAAGCCCCTCCGCAGCGAGAAGCTCGCTGGAGCTCTCGTGAGCTGCACTCGCTCTGCCAACTGCCCTGCTCATGGTGTGCTGATCGAACGTCGACAGCTGCTCCTTCATCCCGTCACTCCCTTGGCTTTTGTTATAGGCGAGACCAGGCTGTCCGTGATGACCACAGTCGCTCTTTCCAGTTCGCCGCCGATCTTGTCAAAATGCGCCCCGTACCGCTTCTTCAGCTGTTCGCCGTGCGTTTTCTCCGCATCTTCCATTCCTCCGATGAGGGCGCCGATGTTCTCCGTCCGCTGTCCATTTCTCGACGAGGGATTTTGCATCTGTGCCGCGATCTCATCATGCGATTTTCTGCGTCTCTTCGCTCATACGCGTAAGCTCGTCGTCCGCAGTGCAGCAAGCTTACGTGGCGGAGTGGCTCGACCGCGCTCTGCAGAGCTTCCTCGGACGTTTTGCCTCGCGACAGAAGCAGCGTTGAATCCATCGCTGCAACCTCAGCGAACTTGCTGTATGTGTTATCCATGGTCGCATTGTTTTCTCTCAGCACGTCGTGGAGATGCTGCGCCATCTCATCTGTACCTGCATCCGTCTTCTGCCTCGGCTGTAATCACGAGATGTTTCCGCTGCTCCATCCGTACTTCTGTCGAAGCGTATCTCCCATCTGCTCGACACGCTCCGCCATCGTCTGTGCAGCTTCTCTCTCTGTATCTAGTGCTGCATTGCTGCGCCCGCCAGATGGCAGGCATTCTCGTCTCCGCCATTGTCGCGGTCAGTGCGCGGTTATGCTCCTCCGCCATGCTGCGTGCAGCATCGATATTCGTCTGTACCGTCTGCGGAATCTGCTGCAGCTGCGGCAAACGCATCCAGCTACGCCGCCGCTCGCTCATCACCAGCGACTGAGAGATGCACCGCCGCTGCTGAGCGCTTTTCCAAAGTTCCTCGAGATAGTTTATTTTCAAAGCGGCTTCACCTGCTGATCACGTGTTGCACAATTCGGAGAATCTGCGCTGTTCATCTGCTCTTCAAGCACGGGCAGTTGCTCTGCCATGCCTGGCTGAGGCCTTTTCAGTCGTCTTTGTCTGCTCCTCACTCTGGCGATGGCTTTCCGCCAGCCACCACTCCGCACTGCGACGCGGGTAGAGCTCCTCGACCCGCGTAGCAAAGCGTGTAACCGCCGTTTGCAGTTTCTCGAAGGAAATACTGATATCCCCATCCATGAACTACAGGCAATACCTAGACGCGCACAGATGATGAGAAAGTGCAACGGAAATGCCGCCCAAGATTTCCGATTCTCCTCATGATTTGACGGCAACACCGTTGAGCTCGTCAATCCTCGGCACCACTCAGCCCGATAACCAAACCGGCAAACGTCCCAGACCGACGACGCCCGTGAATACGCCGCCGAAATTCTGCCAGCAGAGAGATATTCATTGTCTCTGTCACCGTTGAAAACGGTGATATCTCCGCATCAACGACAGCAAAAGACATCGTGCCCTGTTGTCGTCCTTTCATCTCGTTTGACAACGGAGCGATCAAACTCGTTCCATGCCGCTTTTAGTAGCGCGTCGCACGATGTTCCAGCACATCCTCATAGCGTAGTGTAGCATCTTCCTGCGAAAACGAGGACAGTCTCCACTCCGCATGTGCGTAATGGCATCTGTGGCTGATATCATCCGCGACGCAGCATCGCATACACGCGCCAAGCCAGTATCAATGACGACCGACACGCCAATGGGTCCCTACTGCGGTGCACGAGTCGCTCCCTCGTTTCTTTCTACGCCCACGTATTCCGCAGATCACCTACCCCTCAACATTCAGCGACGATGAGCTCCTCCGTCCAGCCTCGCGCATGGCACAGTACCGACGCATGACCGATGCGCAGTCCTTGACGCCAGCCGTAGGGCATGTTGTCCATGCGGAAGGTCGCGCCGTCACCGATGATGACGCCGCCGACCGCGAGGTTCTCGGCGCAGTAGTTCGCGACGGCGAGCAGGCGCGTAAAGACGCCCGCCTGCACGCCAGTAGCGCAGAGCCGTTCGCGTGCGTACGGCCTCCTCGATCGTGTCGTAGGGATGATGCGCGCGAACACAGCAAATGTCTCACGAGCGACCTTCATCGTGGGGTGACGGTCCGTGAGCACGGTCGGCGCGTGAGAACGCACCGCCGCCGTGCCGCTTCCGCGAGATGCGCGCACCTGCCGCCTCTGCCTCGCGCACCCGCCTCGACGCGCTCCGCCTCGCGCTGCGATCATCGGGCCGCCGATCTGCGTGCGCGTCCATGAGGGTCGCCGCTGCGGAAGTTCTCCGCCGCCGTGACCGCTTCGCGCGGCAAAACTCCCTCGCCAGATGCCACGTGCGACGCCAGACGCGCTGGCAGGAGATGCAGCCGTCCCGCGTTCGCTGCACGCATGCCGCGCACAGTGCTCCGCGACCCGTGCCACCGTCGTCGACATCCTCGTGGACGATGTTCGCTGAGTTCAAGGCCAAGCTCGAGCGAGATGCAGCAGAATCCGACGGCCTCGTGGAGTGCCCTTTGCCGACGGGGGACGCTCCCGCAAGGAAAACATGCGAATGCGTTCGTCCGCCGTGAGGAGATCGCCGATTTTGCCGCCCGCGCCGTAAGATTTCGAGGTTGAGGACGGCCGGCGGGCAGCACTGCCTCGACGAATACGTCGCAGAGGAGCGACGCCGTGAGCGGCGGCGTGGCGGAGCGCGGTTTGTGTAGACGACCATGTTGCTGCCGCGAGTGCCGGCCCGATCTTGTGCGGCGGAGTTGACGAAGTTGAACGGCGTGATGGCACCAGACCACGCCGAGCGGGCGACGAATGCGAACGCCGATCGCTACGACGCAGCCGCGCCCCGCGAGCAACGCGCATCTGCCCGCGCAGGCGCGCGCGCCTCGGCCGAGAGAATGAGGTCTGATCGAGCGGTCGATCTCACCGCGTGCGTCGCGCATGAAACGCCGCCTCAGCCGAGCGCCTCGGCGAACTCCTCACGCTGTCTCGCGCATGAGACGTTGCCGCACGCATGGACGGATCTCGTGGCGTTCGTGGCCGGGCTGAGCTCCACCGTGTGGAAGGCAGACCGCCGCGTCAACCGCGCTTGCGCACCTCCTTTCCCTGCCGTACAGATCTCCGCAATCACCTCGCCGGTCGCCTTGCGCGCGATACAGACGGGAGCGTCTGCCCGCAACACGCGCGCCGTCAATAAAGACATCTCGACTCGTTTTCTATCGCTGCATCCTCCTTGTCGTCGTAGTTTTCTATCAATTATAGACGCGAGAAAGTCGTGCAAGTCCATTAATCCATGCGTATCTGCACGACAGATCGATCATGGCGACCACACGGAGCGTGCTAACTTCAGTTTGGGATCTCACGCATCGGAGCGAGCAATCGTCTCGCTCCGTTTTGAAGCTCCTGTAACGAATCGGCGTAAGCCTGTAATGAATCCAGCGACTGGTGAATCGGTTTACTTACCCTTTGTGGGGGTGAGATGCGTGACGCTATGAGCTATCAGCTACCGATTGCGGCGGCAACGCTCGTAGTCACATCATATTTCTGATCACTAGCACAGAAAAGAGAGCCGTACGTGCGGTTCGCGTCGGCTCTTTCTTCAAAGACCAAAATCTCACAAGGGAGAGACCGGCGGTTCCAATCACGCAGTCGCCCTTTTGTATTCTCACGTATCGATTCACTCAAAAATTTGTCAAGCTAAGCGAGGTTCACGATGACGGAGAGATCGAAACGCTCAGAGAGATCCCTCCGTGCCAGCCGTCATGCGGGTCTTCGTCAGTGCGCAGGCACATGTCCACGGGTCGGGGCTCGACTTTCGCAGCGCGGGATATACAGCGAGACGTTGGCATCAGGAGTTCCAGTCCCTGAGCAAATGGCGTCGCACAGCTTCTCATGGCGCACCCGGCTGAGTTCTTTTGACTTCTATCGGCTATGCTTTCGTCTCATCTCGATGCAGACGCCGAACGCGGGCACTACGCCCTCGCCCGGAGCTCGGAGCAGCGCGGACATCTCGCAGCGATTGTAACATCGAGAACGTCGACGGCCTCCACTCGGGCGCAGGCAGACTCGCGGACGGTCTACGAGCTGCGCGCATCGATCGCCGCGCGCACTGCATGGACTGCGCCACGCGCCGCGCTCGGACCACATCATGGAGCACGCGCCATCCCCTGCCGCCCCTGCGTGGCGGCATTGTCCCGTCCTGACGTGCGTAGCTCTATGGAGGAAAGTCTCGATCCCGCAACGATCGAGGGCGCCGTCGCGGCGACCGCTGCGCGGCGGACACGCTTCATCATCGCGCGCACATCACCATCGTCTACCCTGCGGCGGGACTGATCGACTACTTCCGCGGCGATCATCTCGATGCTCATCAACAAGAGCGAAACGCGGTGCCGACCGCCGCGCCGCACTCATCATCCGCACGCCCATCGGCGAAGCGCTGCACGCGGCACCGACGGAGGATAATATT
>BNJU01002005.1_pt1 | contig 84117 bp, 78 predicted proteins | sample 8539281 | NCBI WGS metagenome assembly BNJU01 (sample SAMD00202456, study PRJDB9452) | human saliva metagenome | isolation source: human saliva | place: Japan | reverse complement strand
GTCACCCTCCGATCCTGGGACCGGCTCCAGCTGGGCGCAGACTGACCGCAATTCCCTGGAACAACTGTTGTGACGAGGAGGCAGCCGCCTGCTGGGCGGCGGCGAGGATGGGCGCGCCCTGCTCGGGCGGGTCTCCCTTGCCGACCACGGCCCCGGACTTCATACCGAAGGTAACGGTCTTGGACTCGTGGCTGTCATTCATCTGCGTGCCCAGCTCGATCCGCTCAAGCATCTGGTTGCCGAGGACCGGCGCCAGAACCGCAGCGGCGGACGCAACGTCCACGCCGTCCTCATACGTCCCCAGTCCATTGACGATCAAACCGGGCCGATGATTGACGGCATCAGCCGCATCCAGATGCACGAACGCTCCTCGGATCGCTTATCCGTGGGGACAGCATCCAGCACTCTTTTGAGCGGCATCAGAAGTGAGATCGACACCGCTGGAGTGCGTGACGACACAATACAAGGAGTTCACCATGATATCCTGCTCGGCCCTCAGTGAACCAACACCCACGATCGGAGACGTCTTCGGTAGGATGAAGCCATCCGGAAGGGTCTGCAACTCATCATAGCGAAGCGTGATGCTCTCTCGGTGAGTCCCACGCCTCAATGTCAGAAGAGACCACCTTCATGGCGGCTGACACCGCCTTCTCGGGGTCATTCATCGGCAGGAGCAGGACATCGATGTCGTACCTCGAACCCATCTGACTTCAAGACTCACGTCGTCACTATCAGCCAGACTCACTACTTCATTGCGGGCATCGCGAACGATCGCGAGGACTGAGTCCTGCGCAGGATCATCCTTGAGCTGCACGGTCACAGACCAGTAATCATCGGACATGAGGTCCGACCGATATACAGCTCAACAGATGTCACGCCATCAAGCCCGGAAAGATACTTGCGTATCTTCCTCTTCTTCTTGTTACGCGCAACAGCGAACGGCGAGCACCCGCCCACGCCGAACGCAAGAGACGCGACGCCTCAACGCCAGCACCTCACGACGTCGAACACTCATCGATCTCAGTCCCTTCCCATGTAGATGTCCGGCATATGCAAGCACGGCAGGGACGCTTTCGGGGCCGTCCCATCAGGACTGGGAGGCGGCCGCCTGCTGAGCAGCGGTGAGGATGACCGCGCCCCGCTCAGGCGGGTCGCCCTGGCCGACCACGGCGCCGGACTTCATGTCGAAGGCGACCACGGTGGGCTGATTGCTGTCTTTCACCGCGGTAGTCAGCTCCACCCGCTGGAGCACCTGATTACCGAGGACCGTGGCCAGAACCGCAGCGGCGGACGGACTATCCACATCCTGTCCGTACTGCCCCAGCCCCCTCACTGTCAGACGGGTCTGATGGCGGTCTCTGTCCTCCGCCTCCAGGCTCACGACCGCCCCATATCGCTTGTCGGAGGGAATGGCTTCCAGTGCACGCTTGATCGGTACGGATGCGAGGTCCTTGCCCTTAGCGTGAGAGACGAAGCAGTGCGACCGTCCGACCAGAATGCTCTGCTCGATCTTGAGTGATCCCAGGCGCAGCACCGGGGAGGTGGACGGCAGGATGAAACGATCCGGAAGACTCTCAATAGTTCGATACTCGAAGGATATTTTCTCCTCCTCGATCTGCACTCGTTCCATTCCGGACGACACCGCCTCCACTGTGGCGGATGCCGCCTTGTCGGCATCCTTCATCGGCAGGTAGCAGAACAGGGAGGTCTCACCCTGCGTCCAGGTGACAACCATCCTCATCTCGTTGGCCCCGGTCAGGTTCAACACCTTTGGCGTACGCGTCGCCCACAACCGTTGCGACTGATTCCGCGGACGGATTGTCCTTGAGCACCACATTCACGATCCAATGATCCGACGCTAAGAACTCCAGGAGCACGTCCACCTGAACGGATGCGACCGAGTCAAGCCCGGAGAGGTACTGACGCACCTTCCGCTTCCGTCTATTGCGCGCGAGAGCAATGGGCGAGCACCCGGCCACGCCGAAAGCAAGAGAGGCGGCACCTAAGACCAGGACCTCACGACGTCGAATGCTCACCAAAGTCCTGCGTCGCGGAGAATCTTGTCGGCCTACGCACTCCATCAGCAACGAACCGGCGTACCCGTGCGCGCCAGGGCGATGGCGGTGAGGAGGAAACGGATGACGCTGCGTCGACGATGAGCCATGGTGCCACCGTAGGTCCCCGCTCCGGCACACGGGATGGGGATCATTCCCCCTTAGCCCGAGGAGCTCCAGCACAGTCCCGTCACGCATGGTCTCGTGGCGGCAGCACCCCACCTTTCTCACCGTATGCTTCCCCCGTGAGTCAGTCGCGCATCAAAGAGATCCTGGACGGCCTGTACTTCGACACACAGACGCAACGGGGCAAGGGCACAGCCTTCGAGCGCCTGGTGCGGCAGTTCCTTCTGACTGACCCGCGTCACGCTGAGCGCTTCGACGAGGTGTGGATGTGGAGCGACTGGCCGGAACGAGGCGCACGCCCGGACCGCGGCATCGACCTGGTGGCCCGCGAGCGCGAGACCGGCGAGCTGTGCGCCGTCCAGTGCAAGTTCTATGACCCTGATACAGGCGTCATCACCAAGGGCGACGTCGACTCCTTCCTGGCGGAATCGGGGACGGGCGAGTTCACCTCCCGGCTGTTCGTGTCCACCACGGAGCACTGGAACTCCGCTGCGGAGGAGACGGTGTCCCGTCAGGCCATCCCGGTCTCCCGGGTCGGCCTGGAGGACCTGTTCAACTCCACGATCGACTGGGACTCCTTCAGCCTGGAGACCCCCGAGGTCATGGTTCGCACCGGTGGTAAGAGCCTGCGCGAACACCAGAAGCGGGCCCTGGACGCGGTGAGCGCGGGACTGTCCACGGCAGACCGGGGCAAGCTCATCATGGCGTGCGGCACCGGCAAGACCTTCACGTCCCTGCGCATTGCGGAAGCCATGGCCGGCTCGGGCGGCAGGGTCCTGTTCCTCGTGCCCTCCATCGCGCTGCTGTCTCAGACGCTCATGGAGTGGAGTGCCGAGTCGGAGGTGCCGCTGCGCTCCTTCGCGGTCTGCTCGGATGCGAAGGTCGGCAAGGGGCGCAAGCGCACCAGCCTGAGCGAGGACATCTCGGTGGTGGACTTGGCGATCCCTGCCACCACGGACGGCGCGGCGCTCGCTGATCGCTTGACGCGCCGTCCCGCCCCGGTCAACGGGACGGCCCCGATGACGGTGGTTTTCTCCACCTACCAGTCGATCGACGCCGTCGCCCAGGCCCAGGGACTCGGCGCCCCCGGCTTCGATCTGGTGATCTGCGACGAGGCCCACCGCACGACCGGCGCCACCGTTGCGGGCACGGACGAGTCCGCCTTCGTCCGCGTCCACAACAACGACTACATCCACGCCTCCAAGCGCCTCTACATGACGGCGACTCCCCGCATCTACGACGACTCGACCAAGGCTCGAGCCGGTCAGAAGAACGCGATCCTCGCCTCCATGGACGACGTCGAGACCTACGGTGAGGAGCTCTTCCGCCTGGGCTTCGGTGAGGCCGTCTCCCGCAGTCTGCTGACCGACTACAAGGTCCTGGTCCTCACGGTCTCCGAGGACCAGATCGCCGATCAGATGCAGTCCTCCCTGGCTCAGGACGGCCAGCTCACGCTCGACGACGCCGCCCGGATCGTGGGCTGCTGGAACGCCTTAGCCAAGCGCAGCGTGGACACGGCCGACTACGGCAGGGACATCCAGCCAATGCGCACGGCAGTCGCCTTCGCCCGCGATATCAAGACGTCAGACAGTTTCGCCTCCTCCTTCAGCAAGGTGGTCGAGGACTACCGGCTCACGCTCACCGACGAACCCGAGGTGCCTGAGCTGCCCGACGACGCGGACGGCATCGACTCCGATACCCCGACTCAGAAGCGGCTGGGCTCCGTGGAGGTTCGCCACGTGGACGGCTCCATGAACATCATGGAGCGCAACGGCCTGCTGTCCTGGCTCTCGGGCGACCTGGGCACACCGGCGCCGACCCGGCAGGCATCGGAGGCGGAGGGGACGTCCGTGTCCTGCCGGATCCCTGTCCAACGCCCGCTGCTTGTCCGAGGGTGTGGACGTCCCGGCCCTGGATGCGGTCATGTTCCTGTCCCCGCGCAAGTCCCAGGTGGACATCGTTCAGTCCGTGGGGCGGGTGATGCGCCTGGCTTCGGGTAAGCGGTACGGCTACATCATCCTGCCGGTGGCGATCCCGGCTGGGATGTCGCCCGAGGACGTCCTGTCTGACAATGACACCTTCCGGGTGGTGTGGGAGGTGCTCCAGGCACTGCGCGCGCATGATGAGCGCTTCGACGCCATGGTCAACAAGATCGACCTCAACCAGTCCAAACCGGACAAGATCGCCATCATCGACCCCTTCGGGACTCCGGCCGCCAACGACGGCGACTCGTCCAGCACTCCAGCGCCTCAGCAAGCGGCCTTCGACCTGGGGGCGCTCGGCAAGTGGCGGGAGGCGATCTACGCCCGGATGGTCCAGAAGGTCGGCTCGCGGCGTTACTGGGAGCAGTGGGCCAAGGACGTGGCCGACATCGCGGCCCGTCACCGTACGCGCCTGGCCAAGCGGGTGCAGGAACCCGAGGTGGCCGGCGAATTCGAGCACTTCCTGGCGGCTCTGCGCGCCAATCTCAACGACTCGATCACCTCAGAGTCTGCGATCGACATGCTCTCCCAGCACCTGGTGACCAAGCCGGTCTTCGATGCGGTCTTCGACGGCTACGACTTCGCGGCCGAGAACCCGGTGGCACAGGTGATGGGCCGGATGCTCCGAGTACTGGACGGCTCCAACCTGGAGGCGGAGACCGAGCAGCTGGAGGGCTTCTACGAGTCGGTCCGCGAACGCTGCGCTGGCATTGACAACGCCGCGGGCAAGCAACGGGTCATCACCGAGCTCTACGAGAAGTTCTTCTCCCTGGCCTTCTCCAAGGAGGCCAAGTCGCTGGGGATCGTCTACACGCCGGTGCAGATCGTGGACTTCATTCTGCGCAGTGTGGACTGGCTGGCACGCACCCACCTGGGGCGCGGCATCACCGATGAGGGCGTGCACGTGCTCGACCCCTTCACCGGGACGGGGACCTTCATCGTCCGACTCCTGCAGTCCGGCCTCATCAGCAAGGCGGACCTGGCGCGCAAGTACGCGCATGAGCTGCACGCCAACGAAATCCTGCTGCTGGCCTACTACATTGCAGCGGCCAATATCGAGGTCACCTACCGCGACCTCATGCGCAGCGACGCCCCGCCGGCCAGCAGTGATGAGAGCGACCCGGCGCAGGTGGGGTACACGCCTTTCGACGGGATCGTCCTGGCCGATACCTTCCAGATGACCGAGGACGAGGACACGCTGGATCAGAGCGTGTTCGTGGCCAACAACGAGCGGGCCGCGGCCCAGCTGGAGCTGACGAGCATTCAGGTGGTCGTCGGCAACCCGCCCTACTCGGTGGGTCAGGAGTCCGCCAATGACAACAACGCCAACCAGTCTTACAGCACTTTAGATAAGCGGATCGCTGACACCTACGCCAAACGTGGCACCGGCAAAAATATGCGGAATCTGTACGACTCCTACCTTCGCGCCATCCGCTGGGCCTCAGACCGTGTCGGGGAGGCCGGGGTCATCGGCTTCGTCACCAACGGCGGCTTCATCGATGGCAACACGGCCGACGGCGTGCGCCTCACCCTGGCCAAGGAGTTCTCCCATCTCTACGTCTACAACCTGCGGGGCAACCAGCGCACTGCCGGTGAGCTCTCTCGGCGTGAGGGAGGCAAGGTCTTTGACTCGGGTTCCCGCGCGACCGTGGCCGTCACCTTCCTCGTCAAGGACCCGGCCCATGAGGGGCCGGCGGTTCTGCACTACCGGGATATCGGCGACTACCTCTCCCGGGAGGACAAGCTGCGGATCGTCGAGGAGTCACAGATCGACACCCTGGAGTGGGAGACCATCACCCCGAACACCCAGGGAGACTGGATCAACCAGCGCGACCCGAACTACGAGTCCTGGCAGCCGATAGGGGCAAGCCAGATCGATTCTCCGATTTTTACAAGCACGACTCTTGGGGTGACAACCAATCGTGATGCATGGGTCTACAACTTCTCCTTGCCTAAGCTGCGCGACTCAGCTCAGCGACTCATTGAGACGTACAACGAGGAGCGCGAGCGCGTTCACCGCACCCGAGCAGTTGACCTGAAGGCCGGCGCGAAGGTCCGCGACCTTGTCACGAACGACGAAACGCGAATCAAGTGGACTCGAGATCTCTACAAGTCTCTGGAAAAGAACCGCGTCATCACCTACGACGCAGGAGCCACCTACTGCGGTTTGTACCGCCCCTTCTGCAAACAGTGGCTCAACGCCTCCGACGGCATCATCTACCTCCCTGCTGTTCTGCGCCGATACTTCCCAACTCCCGGCCACGACAATGTTGGCTTCTATCTTGTTGGTCAAGGCTCGGATGTTCCCTTCTCCACCGTGATGACGGATGCAGCGCCGAACCTCCATGTCACAGGCGCCGGCAGCGGCGGGCAGTTCTTTCCACGGTGGACGTGGGAGTCGGTGGGCGGTCGTCATGAGGCCGAGTCGGGCATGCTGGACCTCTCGGATGGCGAGGATATGGAGAAGTCCGGCACCGCCATCGAGCAGGAGGGTGAGATGCTGGGCGGTTACCGCCGGGTGGACAACATCACCGACGCCACGCTACGCAGCTACCAGGCCGCCTACGGGCCGGAGGTCACCAAGGATGACGTCTTCTACTACGTGTACGCCCTCCTACACTCACCGGAGTATCGGACGCGGTATGGCGCGGACCTGAAGAAGTCATTGCCTCATATCCCGCTGGTAGCGAGCCGGGAAGACTTCGTCGCCTTCACGACGGCTGGGCGCGGTCTCGCCGACCTGCACCTGGATTACGAGTCCGTGGAACCCACACCATTGCGACTCGTCATCGACGGCCAGGAGGTGCCCTGGGATCTGCGGGAGACAATCTCCCCGAGCCTGCTGCAGGTGGAGAAGATGCGCTATTCCCGGGTGCGCCGGGACGGCAGGCTGGAAGATGACAAGACCTCGATTGTTTACAACGAGCATATGACGATCTCCGGTATTCCCGCCCAGGCGCAGGACTACCTGCTGGGGTCGCGCAGCGCCCTGGACTGGCTCCTGGACCGCTACCGTGTGAGCACCCACAAGGCTTCCGGGATCGTCAATGACCCCAACGACTGGATGGCGGAGGGCGCAGGCGGCGGCCCCAGCGCCTCGGCGCAGCCCCGCTACCTCCTGGACCTCATCGCCCGCATCACCACCGTCTCCGTGCGAACCCAGGAGATCGTGAACTCCCTGCCGCCGATTGACGTACTGCCGGCAGGAAATCACACGAAATGACCACGCTTTAACCATTGACACACACCTCCCGAGAAATCAATGAGGGACTTCGTTGACGATACAAGATTGTGCCGCCTGGGCAGCCGCACTAGGGACCATCTTCGCAACCGTACTTACCGCGCTGAACTTAAGACGTGAGACTCAATGGCGACGCGAAGACGAGAGACAAAGAAGTGAAAATGAGAAAACGGGAGCAAGCGGCATGCATCGCCGCCTGGATCCTGACAGACCAGAAGTCAGGAGGAACGAAAGAAGACATCATACGCATCTGCAATCATTCCTTCTCTCCTGTGTATCGCTGTGTTGCAACCTTCGTCATCAACGAACAGAATGGGAGCCATTATCCAGCGGAGTATCGAAGAATCCTTACCGCGCTTCCACCAGGCGAATGGCAGCTTGCCGCCCCCAAAGGGTGGGGAGGGATGCACTATCGCCCCGGCGTGGAGATCGCCTTCACTGACGCACACGGAGTACACTGGATACGAAACGCCGTAGGGCAGTTACACGAGAGCCCCATAGATGCGATCAAGCACTACGAAATAAAACTACCCTATTCTTCTGATCAACTGACCCCAGCAACCACATAAACCCACCTGGACACATCTCTGCGCCGGGCAAGTCGATGTAGCGCGAAAGCCGCTCATCCGCAGCAAGCGCAAACCGACAGCAGACGTGAGAGCGATCCCAGCGCGGCACCGGGGAATGTGTCACTGGCGTGCCGTACGATGACGGTGACAACTCAGGCGAACATGGAAGGGAGGGCATCTGTGGCAGGTCACGGTGCACACATCACAGCCATGGTGCGCAGTCACGCCTCCGGTGACGAGGACGCCTTCTACTCCGTCGCCCTGCAGGTTGCCGCTCGGGAAGCTCGTCAGGGGCACCACCGACTCGCTTCTGACATCAAGAAGGCTATCGACTCCTCACGTCAACGAGCCCGCTCGCCTCTTGCAACGGTAGCCACACTTCCACGCCCCGAGGGAGACATCGCCGGCCTGGTTGAGATCGCTCAGCCACAGGTACGGCTGCGCGATCTCGTCATCTCACCTGAGCTCGGCGAGCAGATCACGCAGGTCATCCAGGAGCAGCGGCAACGGTCCGTTCTGATCGAGCACGGCTTTACCCCGATGCATCGTCTGCTTCTTGAGGGCCCGCCCGGTACAGGCAAGACCATGACAGCCTCCGTCATCGCCTCTGAGCTCTCACTTCCGATGTACACCGTGCGTCTGGACAGCCTGCTCAGCAAGTTCATGGGTGAGACTGCCTCCAAGCTGCGGACAGTGTTTGACGAAGTCGCCACCCACCGCGCGGTCTACCTCTTCGACGAGTTCGACGCCCTGGGCGGAGACAGAAGCGGCAACGACGTCGGCGAAGCGCGACGCATCCTCAATTCATTCCTGGTATTCCTGGAGGAAGCGAGCCCGGAGTCGATTGTGGTCGCGGCCACCAACCATCGTTCCATCCTGGATCGCGCACTCTTCCGTCGCTTCGACGCCGTCCTCACCTACTCGCTGCCAAGTGGCAGGCAAGCCCAAGCGGTTATCCGCAAGCGCCTGGGGTCACTTGCCAAGGGCGTTTCATTCACCGGGCTGTCCTCCCGCACAGAGGGACTCAGTCATGCGGATATCGTCAAGGCAGCCGAGTCAGCCGCTAAGGCTGCGCTCATGAGAGGAGATGCTGTGGTGACACGAGCAGATCTTGAGCTGGCACTTGCCGCGCGCCGCTCCGCCAGCCTGGGGTAGGCCATGTCCGAGTCGCCCCGCCTCGATCACCTCAACGTCAGTGGCTATGTTGAGTCCAGGCCACGGACCTTACCCGGTATGGGAAACACAGCTATCAGACCCGTAGATCGCCAGACTCATGGTAAGCGTCTCATCGAAGAGATTGAGGCCGCATTTACAAAAGAACAGGAAGCCCGAGACTCCCAGGATCTTGATCCGGTACTACAGGCCAATGGAACGTACCTAACGCTTGAGGGCTTCAGCGCCGACTTCAAACTGAAACTTGACTCTCTGACACAGTTGACGCGGAAAGGTAAGGCATCAAGGAAACCGAAGTGGCTTCTTCTATCGGTTCACCCCGCCACAGAGGACTCTCCTGAACGAGCCAATATATGGGTTGCCGACGATTTCCGACACCAGTTTTTTAAGCTTTTTGAGAACTATCTCTCCATCAGTGATGAAAAAGATCAACCTAAAAACAATGCGTTGGTTGCCAACATTGCTCACATTCGGGAAACTTATCTCAATGACTTGTGGACATCAGAAGGCAATCCTCCTTACGGAGGACCGATTTGGTGGGAACTATGGCTTGACCAGCGCCGAGAGCGCCCCGGTCTGCTCGAGCGCATTATAAAGTCATTTAATCTCGAGATCTCTGATCGACAATTACGAATTGGAGACTCGCTGATCGTTCACATCCGAGCCACACACGACAACAACTTGAGACACTTGTTGTAACAGATCTACCTTTCACTGAGATTCGCACACCCTCGTTCATTGACACTATCGAGGACCTATCCGACAGTGAGCAATTCGAGTATGTTCTTGACTTCTCCACAAGGGTTATTCCAGCAGACGTAAGGGCTCCAGTTGTGTGCCACCTCGACTCCGGAGTCTTCCGAGCACACGCTCTCCTCGAGGAATCCTTGGCAAGCAGCGACCAGCACTCGATCTTCACAGCTTCAACCGGTCATGATCGTCACGGCCATGGCACATCAATGGCAGGAATTGCGCTCTACGGTGAACACCTGGATGATCTTCTTCTAGGAACGCGAACAATCAGATTAAAGCATCGCCTAGAGTCTGTAGAAATCTTCCCCACTCCTGCAGGAGCTCAACAGCGTGACTATGCCAGCGCCACTATTCAAGCGATCTCCCTCCCAGAGATCACAGCCACCCGTCAACGCGCATTTTGCATGCCTCTCAGCACGAAGTCCGACACTACCCCTGGCCAGCCGACACTCTGGTCAGCAACTGTGGACGCTCTTGCCGTTGGTACAGACATCGATGTTCGCGAGAATAAGTTTGCCCTCATCTCAAAACCCGAACCCAACGCAAAGCGCCTTATCATCGTCTCAGCATCGAATGTAGATCACTAAAATTTTGACCACTAGACAACTCAGATGATTCTCCGATCGAAGACCCTGGGCAGTCATGGAATGCGTTAACGGTGGGGGCTTTTACTCAGTTAGATACGTTTCCGAGCGACCCGAGCTTCAGGAACTACTTTCTGATAGCTCACGCCGGAGAGTTATCGCCTCACAGTCGAACCTCCTTATTGTTTGATGATAAGCCATGGCCTATCAAACCGGAGATCTGCCTGGAAGGCGGTAACGTTCTCTTAGACGAACAGGGATTCCCAGAAACCAAACACCCGCTTCTATCCCTCCGTTCCACAGGAAACAAGAACGATGTGGATCTGACATCGGCCAATGCGACGAGCGCAGCTACCGCGCAAGCCGCCCGACTCGCAGCACTTACCATGAGCCGTTACCCTCCTACTGGCCAGAGACTGTCCGGGCGCTCCTGGTTCATGAGGCCAGGTGGACCAGGCCGATGCAAGAACGCTTGGATGCGTACGGTAAGAAGAAGGGCGAACGCGCACGACTCTTGCGTCGCTACGGATGGGGAGTGCCGACGGAGGAAGCGGTCCTCACATCATCTCATCGTGCAGTCACCATGGTGGTTCAAGACGAGTTCCACCCTTTCGACGAGACATATGCGATGCGGGAACTTCGGCTTCATGCTCTCCCCTGGCCTCGAGATGTCCTGCAGTCACTCGGCGAAGCCGACGTGCGCCTACGCATCACGCTGTCCTACTTCATCGAGCCTTCCGCCACAAGGCGAGGCTGGAAGGGGAAGTACACGTATGCCTCTTACGGTCTCCGCTTCGACCTCAAAGCCTCGACCGACATCACCGTGAAACGTTTTCTCGCGCGAGTGAATCGACAGGCTCAGGAAGAGGAGGACGAGGCCTACTCATCCTCGGAGAACCACTCCAAGCACTGGCTACTTGGTACACGAGCACGACATTACGGCTCACTCCACCAGGACGACTGGCAAGGCACGGGCGCCGAGCTGGCAGCATGCGACCATATCGCCGTCTACCCCGTCGGTGGCTGGTGGAAGAACAACAGACGACGTGACCGCCGTGACTTACCCGTCCGGTACGCGCTCCTGGTCTCGCTGAGCACCTCCGCACAGGGAGCCGATCTCTACACTCCGATCGCAGCACAGCTCAGCGTCCCCGTCACTCCCGTACCCATCGATGTATGACAGGATCACGCAGTTCCAAACCCCAACAGTCGTTCAAGCCCGGATCACCGCCTACTGACGATTCATCTTTATCGGCAAGAGCAGCAGGCCAGTTGTCGACTAGGGCCTGTTGCGGAAGGGGTGGTGGTTGGCGGCGTGGTGGCTGGGTGTGGGTGAGGGCCTCCGGGGTATCACGGGTGGTGTCAAGTCATCACGTGATCAAACCGAGGCCTCAGGTGCCCAGGATGAGACGCACACGCTGGAGGTCGTCGCGACCTCACCGACGCGCAGTGGGGGCTGCTGGCGCCGCTGCTTCCCGAGCTGCCCACCACCGGCAGGCCGCGCACCTACGGCCTGCGTGGCCTGGTCGACGCGGTGCGCTACCGAACCAGGACGGGGTGCCCGTGGCGCGACATCCCGGATCGCTACGGGCCCTGGTGGAGGGCCTACGCACTATTCCGCTCCTGGCAGGGTCACCGGGGTCTGGGGAGCACCTGGAGCGTGAGCTGGCATCCGCGGTGGTCACCGCCCAGGGACCCGAGGCGGTGTGGGACGAGGTGTCGGTGGACTCCACCGTCTGCCGGGCCCACGTGCACGCCGCTGGCGCCCGCCGCGACAGCCCCCGCACGGTGGACGGCGAGCCGGACGATCACGCCCTGGGGAGTGTGCCGGGCAGGGTGGTCGACCAAGATCCACGCCGCCGTCGATGCGGGGTGCGGGATGCTCGCCTGCGTGCTCAGTGCGGGACAGGTTGCGGACTGCCCATGATGGTCCCGGTGCTGGAGGCGATCCGCCTGGCGCACCATGGCGGGCAGGCCCCGCCGGCGACCGCGGCGGGTGCTGGCCGACAAGGCCTACTCCTCACGAGCCAACCGGGCCTGGCTGCGCGCACCACATCCGCGCCACGATCCCCGTCAAGCCGACCAGGCCGCCCACCGCAAGGCCAGGGGCCCCGCGGCGGACGCCCACCAGCCTTCGACGCCGCCGTCTACAGGACCGCAACGCCGTGGAACGCGGCTTCAGCCACCTCAAGCACCACGAGCCCTGGCCACCCGCTACGACAAGCTCGCCGTACGCTACCGAGCAACCATCTACATCGCCAGCATCGACCACTGGCTCAAACGACTTACATAACAGGCCCTAGATCATTGAGGAGGAGCGCTGAGGGCCTGCGCTATTCACCTCCTTGTTCCAGATGCCCACGAGGGCAGGGCTCCCTGCTCCCGCCTCAGACCGCCAGGTCCCCATCTCCTCGAGCTCCCTTGCCCTGGTCTCAGGGCACCCGGAAGAAGACGAAGAGGAGGGACAGCAGCGCGAAGACGGCGTAGAAGCCGTAGGCGAAGATCAGGCTGATGCTGGAGAAGGTCGGGAAGGTGGTGGAGATGAAGAAGTTCGCCACCCACTGGGCGGCAGCCGCCACCGCCAGCGCCCCGGCGCGGATCCGGTTGGGAAACATCTCGCCCAGCAGCACCCACACGAGCGGACCCCAGGTCGCTCCGAAGGCCACGACGAACAGGTTCGCCGCCACCAGCGCGATCGGCGACCACGGCGCCTCCAGGGTCACCTCACCTCCACTGACGTTGGCGAAGGAGAAGGCCACCGCCATGAGCCCCAGCGAGATCGTCATGAAGAGCGATCCGGCCAGCAGCATGGGCCGGCGCCCCACTTTGTCCACCAGGAGGATCGCCAGGATCGTCACCGCGATGTTGGTGACCGACGTGATAACCGTGATGGTCAGGGCGTCGGACTCCTGGAAGCCCACGGTGCGCCACAGCGTCGTCGAGTAGTAGAAGATGACATTGATGCCCACAAACTGCTGGAAGACGGACAGCAGAATGCCCACCCACACGATCGGCTTGAGCCCCAGCGCTGAGCCGCGCAGGTCGGAGAGGGACTCGCGCTTCTCGGAGTCGATAGTGGAGTGGATCTCCTCGATCTTGAGGTTGACGTTGATGATGCCGGTGAAGTCGTAGAGCACCTGAGAGGCCTTGTCGTAGTCGCCGCGCGCCACCAGGAAGCGGGGGGACTCCGGCAACCGGAAGGCGAAGATCCGTAGATGAGGGCTGGCAGTCCTCAGCGATGAACATCCACCGCCAGGCCTCCATCCCCAGCTACAGCTCATTGGCAGCCCACCGGCCTGGTTGGAGAACCAGGCGTCGGCCAGAAGTGAGGAGAAGATGCCGACGACGATCGCCAGCTGTTGGAGGGAGCCCAAGCGGCCGCGCACACTCGCCGGCGAGACCTCGGCGATGTAGGCCGGAGCGATGACGGAGGCTGCTCCCACCCCCAGACCGCTCACCACGCGCCACACGATGAAGTCGATGACACCAAAGGCCAGCCCCGATCCGAGCGCAGAGGCCAGGAACATGACGGCGGCGATGAGCATGACCGGCACCCGCCCCATCCGGTTGGAGACCGGCCCGGCGAACCAGGCGCCGACCGTGCAGCCGATGAGCGCCGAGGAGACGGAGAAAGCCCTTGAGGGCATCACTGAGGGCGAACTGCTCGGAGAGGGCGTCGACCGGCACCGTTGATGACGGCGGTATCGAACCCGAAAAGGAACCCGCCCAGGGCCGCGGCCACACAGATGCCGATGATCCGGGCGTTGATACGACTGACGGTTGAACCCGGATCGTCCGAGGTCGAGGCGGGCGAGGATGTGGCCGGCTGCCGTGAGGAGGAGGACGGTGACGATTGGGAGGACTCTGCCATGGTGTGTTTCCTGACGTCGGAAGAGTCGCGCACGGCACTCGCTTCATGCCGTGCGGCATGGCGGACCCTCTCAGGTTACGACCGTGCCGGACGCCACAAGAACCGTTTCGTCATTTGTTTCTGCTCCCCCGTCTCGACGCTGTCCAGTCAGGACCCTGGTCCTTGACACCTAAGCGATTCAGGCGGGTGACGAACGCCTTCATCTCGCGCCAATCCCTGTAGCGCTCCAGGCCACTGGGCGCCCCTTTCCGGCTTGCGCAGCCACCGGCTAAGCAAGACGCCCCGGGCCCACCTGAGTGCGGAACTCAGGTGGGCTCGGGGACTATCCCTGTGAGAGGTGGGGGCCGGTGGCCGGCGTCAGGCGCGGCGGCGGCTCACCAGCAGAGCCCCTCCCATCAGGGCAACCACGACGATGCCCAGCGGCAGACCGATCCTGACACCAGTGCTGGCCAGCGGACCCTCCAGAGGGCTCTGGGGCTCGCCGGCCCGCTAGGGTGCAGCAGGCGGAGTAGCACTCGGCGAGGAAGGGGCGCCAGGCGTGGCGGGGTCGCTCGGCGTCGGGGTACCGCTCGGACCGGGAGACGGCGACCCACTGGGCACCGGCGTCGAGGACTCGCTCGGGTCCGGAGTCTCACCAGGCGTCGGGGTCTCGCTCGGCGTCGGGGACGGCGAGGCCGGCTCACTGGGGACGGGGACGGCGAAGGACTCGGCGAGGGCTCCGGCGTCGGGGTCTCGCTGGGAGTCGGTGTAGCGCTCGGCGTCGGTGAAGGTGAGGCCGGCTCACTGGGGACGGAGACGGCGTCAGGGGACGGCGAAGGACTCGGGGAGGGCTCCGGCGTCGAGGGTCTCGCTGGGAGTCGGTGTGGCGCTCGGCGTCGGGGACGGCGAGGGCTCAGGCTTGGGCTCAGGGGTGTAGGCGTTCGTGAAGGTCACGAGCACCGCCTGCTCCTTTCTCGCTGATGGTCACCTCCTGGGAGGCGGGTGCCTCCCAGGCGTACCCTCGACCTGAGCGGACTGGGCGTCCTCTGCGATGGTGCACTTGGTGCCCACAGGCAGCTCAGGGCCCGGAGGCCACCGACCCGTCGGCCTTGACCTTCAGCGTGCCCTTGACGTTGTTGTCGCAGGTGTAGGAGAAGGCGAACTCGTTGTCCACCGACTCGACACCGGTGACGACCTTGGTCACCGAGAAGGTGCCCATGTCACGGGCGTACGTGTTGGTCATCGTCACCGCGGCCGTCTGGTCCCTGGTGATCGCCACGGTCTGCGCGGCCGGGGCGGTCAGCGTGTAGCCGTCCTGACCGGCCTTGGCGCTGTTCTCGGTGATGGTGCAGGTCGATCCGGCCTTGACCTTCTTGGACTTCTCCGAGGTCGCGGCTCCAGTCACCGTCAGCGACCCCTCGGTGCCGTCGGTGCAGGTGTAGGTGAACTCGAAGGCGGACTTGCTGAAGTCACCGTCTCCGGCCAGAGCCTTGGTGACCGTGAAGTCACCCTCTTCCGCAGCGGCGGGGTCGGCGGAGTTGCGCAGCGTGACGGCCGTGGACTTCTGGTCCTCAATGGTCAGGCTGTTGGTGTTCTGGTCGCCTACTGCGAAGGTGTGGCTGCCCCAAAGCGACACCGGCAGGGAGTGGCCGAGGCCGTCGTCGTGTCCTCGTCGAGGGTCAGGACCGTCCCAACCGGGAAGGTGCCGTTGTACACGGCCTTCTCACCAACGGTGACGGTCATGGAGGTGGCACCACCAGTGCGAGCCTGGTTGACGGTCCCCGGAGCCTTCCATCCCGGGTAGGTGTCCACGGTGGCACCGCCGGGCAGGGTGTAGTTGATGCCCACCTCGAAGGTGGTGCCGGCCGGCACCTTCCCAGTCTCGGACCCGGTGAGGAGCTTGGTGATGTCCAGCCCACCAAATCCGGGCTTCATCTCAACATTGATGGTGAAGGACTTGCTGTAGTGCACCGAGTAGGTGTGCTCCAGGCCGCTCCCCACCACAGAGGCTTTGTTCGTGTACTCCACGCCAGGTTGAACGACGCCGTCGGCCGTGGACGGAGTGGAGGAGTAATAGATGTGGTAGTTGGTCCGCGGCGCGAAGGGGCCCGTCACAGTGATGGTGGCGGTACTGCCCTGGATGGCGACATCGAGGTCGAAGTCACCCTGACTGGCGTCCTGGTCGGTGCCGCTGGCATCCGTAACCTGACCGTAGATGTAGTTCCGCCCCTGGGCGGTTTCCGATCTTCAGCTTCCAGTCGCTCTTAGTCGGCACATAGACCTGCCCCGGACCCAGCTGGTCGGAGAAGGTGATGGTCGAGCGGGTCCTACCGTCCACAGTCAGCGACTGACCGTTCTTCTCGAGAGCCTTCTTGACCTGGTCAGGCCCGAAGGTCACCTCCCAGTCCACCACCTTGGAGGTGCTGGTGATGTCAGCGGCCCACTTGCTCATCCACTGCGGCTCGTGTGCATGTCCGACATTCTCAGCAATCTTGCCGCCGGGCACGGGCACCTCGGTCTGCTTGCCGTTGGCGTCGAACGTCACATTGGCCGAGTCGCTGGCCTGAGATGCCAGCAACAGCGCAGCCCCGTCACCCCGCAGTCCAGTAAAGCCCTGGCCGACGATGGTGTCGAGAGTGCTGTTGAAGGTGCAGGTGATGGCGTGGTCGTCCATCACGCACTCGCCAATGGTGTGCTCCGCACCCTGGTGGGAGACCTTCATCGGCTCGGAGAGGCTCTCCCGGTTGCGGAACTGCTTGGGCAGCTGGATCTGGAAGGAGTCGCCACTCTTGGCGCTGGCGTTGCGGGCATCCCAGGCGAACTTCAGCTTGAGGGATGTCATCGACCTTGACCGAGGTGTTGTCGGGCTCCTCGACGCCATTGGCGTTGGAGACCACGAGCGACAGGCCGGAGACGGTGATCCTCGGGTTGATGGCGGCTCGGGCCTGCGTAGGCAGGACCGTCAAGAGTGCGGCGACGAGCGCGACAAGTGCGACAAGAGCACCTACCGCGCTTAGGAGTACCAAGCACCCTGGGGATAGGGATGGCGGACACGGGCGACCTTTCGAGAAGATTATGAGAAGTGACTTACAGTTGCCTGAATTTAGATTCTTCAAGGGTGTCGTTCAGTGATACAGGACACATTGGCAGTCACAACTTTGCGGCCATCACGTCTCAAGCCGCTAAAGCACACCACATCCCATCCCCCGCATCGCCGTCAACGGCCTCCGCCTCGACATCCCCGTCCCACAACAACATGTATGACCGCCGCACAGCCCACCCGGGCGAGACCACAGGCGAGCCGACACCCGCCTACCTCTTTTTACTGCTCCACCACATCTGCTCCTCGGCACTCGGTCTCCAGGCATCACAATGGATACAGATGCTGCGTCCACTCCTCAGTCAGATAGTTGACTGAGATAATAGTTCCATGAGCCCCCACGGTTCGGGTGGGTGAGACCTCCACCCTTGTCAGCAACCTCGTCGACCAGCTCACGCAGCGGTTGGCGGCCGACGACGCGCCCAGCGCCTCCTCGTCGGACTCACCGGCGCTCCCGGTTCGGGGAAGTCAACGATCGCCGCAGACCTGGAAGGCCGACTCAAGGAGGCCGGCCTCTTCGCCGGGCTCGTCGCCATGGACGGCTTCCACCTGTCCAACACCGTCCTGGACGACCTGGGGCGCCGCAACCGCAAGGGCGCCCCGGACACTTTCGACGTCGAGGGCTACCTGGCAGCCCTGGATCGGGTGCGAGCTGAGGGCGCTCCTGAGGTCTTCGTCCCGGTCTACCGACGGGACCTGCACGAGTCGGTGTCGGCTGGGGGCGTCGTCTCCGGCACCGGCGTCGTCGTCACCGAGGGCAACTACCTTGCGCTCGAGACGCGCGGCTGGGGCGCAGTACGAGAGCGGATCGACCTCCTCATCCATATCGATGTGCCTGAGGAGGTCCTTGTGGTGCGGCTTATTAACCGACATGAGGACTTCGGCAAGAACGCCCTCGACGCCGGTCACTGGGTGCGCACAGTGGACCTGCCCAACGCCCGTCTCATCGCCACGAGCGTCCACCGCTGCGACGAAGTATGGCGCAACCCCAAGGACGAACCTGGCTCCGACGACGACGTCAACGACGCTGACGACATCGACTAGCGCCTCGGCCCGCACCAGCACGAGCGCGACGACCTCCTCCTGGCACACAGTCACCGACCCCCTGCCGAACACACACTGGCACCCGCCCGGATTCCCGGCCGACGAAGATCCGCGTACCACTGTGCGCGATCTGCGTCGTCACACCGAGGAGTCGTCACCTGCAGGCAACGACAGCACCACAAAGACGGGCGGAGACGTGTGACCTATGTGGCATTGCTGGCATATAGTTAACGTGCCGCCGCGTTACGGCGCGGAGTGGAAGGAAGCGCCGGTGCACCCGTGTCGTCATGTGGGCCCGGCGCTTGCGGTGTAGCCACTACCAGTCCAGTCACCGGGTACACTCAAGCTGCTCGGGGCAGTAGCCCTGTGAAGTAGACCCGGCAGCCTTCCGGACGGTGGGCGAGCCGGGTTTCGCGTACTAACAGAGCGGTCGCACATGTAGCTCCTCATCCAGTACAACGTCGGGGCCAAGAGGAACTTATCCTCTTGGCCCCGACGTCGACCATGGGCCGGCAGCCGGCTCACAGCATGCAGGAGACGCAGCCCTCGACCTCGGTGCCGGTCAGGGCGGCCTGGCGCAGGCGGATGTAGTAGAGGGTCTTGATGCCCTTGCGCCAGGCGTAGATCTGGGCGCGGTTGACGTCGCGAGTCGTGGCCGTGTCCGGGAAGAACAGCGTGAGACTCAGCCCCTGGTCCACGTGCTGGGTGGCCACGGCGTAGGTGTCGATGATCTTCTCGGGGCCGATCTCGTAGGCGTCCCGGTAGTACTCGAGATTGTCATTCGTCATGAAGGGCGCCGGGTAGTAGACGCGGCCGATCTTGCCCTCCTTGCGGATCTCCACCTTGGCCACGATCGGGTGGATCGAGGAGGTGGAGTTGTTGATGTAGGAGATCGAGCCGGTGGGCGGAACGGCCTGCAGGTTGCGGTTGTACAGGCCGCCCTTCTTGACCTTCTCGGCCAGCTCGGCCCAGTCCTCACGCGTGGGCACGTGCACGCTGGAGGCCGCGAAGATCTCCTTGACGCGTTCGGTGACCGGCACGAAGTCCTGGGTCACGTACTTCTCGAAGAACTCCCCGCTGGCGTAGGGTCGAGTCCTCGAAACCCACGAAGCTCTCCCCGCGCTCCACGGCCATCTCGTTCGACGCCGTCAGGGCGGCGAACAGGACGCTGGCGAAGTAGACGTTGGTGAAGTCCAGGCCCTCCTCGGAGCCGTAGTGGATGCGCTCGCGAGCCAGGGAAGCCGTGGAGGTTCATCTGTCCCCAGGCCGATGGCGTGCGACTCGTGGTTGCCCCGGTCGATGGAGGGCACGCTGGGCAGGTGGGTCTGGTCGCTGACGGCGGTCAGGCCGCGCACGGCGGTGCGGATGGTGCGGGCGAAGTCCGGGGAGTCCATCGTCTTGGCGATGTTGAGGCTGCCCAGGTTGCAGGAGATGTCCTTGCCCACGTGGGCGAAGGTGAGGTCCTCGTTGAGCTCGCTGGGCTCGGAGACCTGAAGGATCTCGGAGCACAGGTTGGACATGACGACCTTGCCCTTGATGGGGTTGGCCCTGTTGACCGTGTCCTCGAACATGACGTACGGGTAGCCGGACTCGAACTGGATCTCGGCCAGGGTCTGGAAGAAGGTGCGGGCGTTGATCTTCTTCTTCTTGATGCGCCCGTCATCCACCATCTCGCGGTACTTCTCGGTGACGTTGATGTCCGCGAAGGGCATGCCGTAGACGCGCTCGACGTCGTAGGGGCTGAAGAGGTACATGTCCTCGTTGTTGCGGGCCAGCTCGAAGGTGATGTCCGGGATGACGACGCCCAGCGAGAGGGTCTTGATGCGGATCTTCTCGTCGGCGTTCTCACGCTTGGTGTCCAGGAACCGCATGATGTCGGGGTGGTGGGCGTGCAGGTACACGGCCCCCGCTCCTGGCGGGCCCCTGAGCTGGTTGGCGTAGGAGAAGAGTCCTCCAGCAGCTTCATGACGGGGATGACGCCGCTGGACTGGTTCTCGATGCGCTTGATGGGGGCGCCCATCTCCCGCAGGTTGCTCAGCAGGAGGGCCACTCCTCCGCCGCGCTTGGACAGCTGGAGGGCGGAGTTGATGCCGCAGGGCGATCGACTCCATGTTGTCCTCGATGCGCACGAGGAAGCAGGAGACGGGCTCCCCGCGCTGGGCCTTGCCCTCGTTGAGGAAGGTGGGGGTGGCCGGCTGGAAGCGGCCGGACATCATCTCGTCGACGAGGTCGAGGGTCAGCTGCTCATCGCCGTCGGCCAGGGTGAGGGCCACCATGGTGACGCGGTCCTCGAAGCGCTCCAGGTAGCGCTTCCCGTCGAAGGTCTTGAGCGTGTAGGGACGTGTAGTACTTGAAGGCGCCCAGGAAGGTCTCGAAGCGGAACTTGTGGGCGTAGGCGGCCTTGAAGGCGGTCTTGACGAACTCCGGGGAGTACTTGTCCAGGATGTGGCCTCGTAGTAGCCCTCCTCGACCAGGTACTCGAGCTTCTCCTCCAGGTCGTGGAAGAAGACCGTGTTCTGGTTGACGTGCTGGAGGAAGTACTGCCGGGCCGCCTCACGGTCGGCGTCGAACTGGATCCTGCCGTCCGCGTCGTAGAGGTTCAGCTTCGCGTTGAGCGCGTGGTAGTCCAGATCCGGGGAGGACACGGTCTCAGAGCCGGTGTCCGTCAGCGTGTCTGCCAAAAGTCTTCAATCCTTCTTTGACGCGTGACGACGTCCGTGGGGGTGCCGAGCAGCTCGTAGCGGTACAGGAACGGCACCCCCAGCTTGCTGGCGATGATGTCACCCGCCAGGGCAATAGGCCTGGCCGAAGTTGAGTGTTGCCCGAGGCGATGACGCCTCGGCACAGGGCCCAGTTGTCCGGGTTGTTGAGGAAGGCGATGACCTGCTTGGGCACCGCCCCTTGACGGAGCCGCCACCGTAGGGTGGGCACAACCAGGACGTACTCATCGTCCACGGTCAGCGGCGGCTCCGTGCGCCTCAGGGGGATGCGCGCCGTCGGGAAGCCGAGCTTGCCCACGAATCGGTGCGTGTTCTCCGAGGTGGAGGAGAAGTAGACCAGCAGAGGCCCGCTGCTCACGGCGCGCCCCCGCGACCTCAGACCGCGACGGACTCGACGGCCAGGGCGAGGGTCTTGATCTTGTCCGGACGGAAGCCGGACCAGTGGTCCTCTCCGGCGACGACGACGGGAGCCTGGGCGTACCCCAGGGACTTGACCTGCTCGAGGGCCTGGGCGTCCAAGGAGATGTCCACCGTCTCGTAGGACAGGCCGGCCTTGTCCATGGCGCGGTAGGTGGCCGTGCACTGGACGCAGTTGGGCTTGCTGTAGATGGTGATCGCCATGTCCGTCTCTTCCTCAGGGTCGGGTGGCGGTGACTGCGGCCCGTCCCTGGGCAGGGACTGCGCCGGCGGCACCACACGCTTGTCATTCACGGGAGGCCAGAACGGCCCCGCGGAGCAAGACACTACCCCTTGGGGTGACCTGGGTCCATCACCCCAAGATAGTGTGTTCAACGTGGCCCTGTGCACACCACCCCTCCCCTCTGTGGAAAACGTTCACCGCACTGTGGACGGCTGGTGGAGACAGTCCGTGGACGCCTCCTCGGCGACGCTCGCCCCCATCTCCGCAATCCGCACAACGATGGTCCTGCACGGGTGCGACATCTATTCGGGACCCTTAACCACAGGCAGGGTGGCCACCGTCGGCGCTCCACCCCCAGGTCTGGGGATGAAGACGCAGAATTCACCCCTTCAGACATGCCCGTTCGGCGTGTCGCCGCTTTCAGTAAACACCCAGCAAAGCAGTCAGGGGCCAGGAGTGGTTGAAGGTGATTGTTCCGGTCGCCACCTTCCGCTCATGTCGTATCGCAGGGTCGACGAGAGTCGCAGAGCCACGAGGATGTGACCCGAGTATCCGAGTATGCAGCCTCACACCGAGTAAGAGACTCACGCTCTAGCATCTTTTACAGATCGATTCTATCGTTATGATATTGTAATAATACGGTTCCCAACCCACCTCCCCCAAGGACATCCTCATGCAGCAGGTGTTGCACGATCTACCACTGACACTGGCCTACATCGGCGCCGATCTGGTCGCCCTCACACTCCTGGTCGGAGCCCTCTACATTCCGCGGCACGGTCGCCGCGACCTCGTAGCCGCCTACATCGGCGTCAACGTGGGCGTCCTGGCCGTCACCCTGCTGCTGTCGACGAGTCAGAACGTCGGAGCGGGCCTGGGCCTGGGCCTCTTCGGCGTCCTGTCCATCATCCGCCTGCGCTCCTCCTCCCTCGCCCAGGGGGAGGTGGCCTACTTCTTCGCCGCGCTGGCCCTGGGCCTGCTGGGCGGCATCAAGAGCCACCTCGTCATCGTCGCCATCCTCATGGCCCTCATCCTCGCCTCCCTGTGGGTGGGCGACCACCCGGCACTCATGCGCCGCAACCGCAACCAGACCGTCACCCTCGACCGAGCCATCAGCAACGAGAACGAGCTCATCACCGAGCTCGAGGACCTGCTCGGCGCCCAGGTGCGCAGCGTCGACCTCAAGAGCCTGGACCTGGTCAACGACACCACCATCGTCGAGGTCCACTACCGGCTTCGTCCTCGGTCCCGCACGGTGAAACCGGCTCAGCCACAGGTCGCCCAGGTGCATCAGGAGAGGCACGCCGCAGGTTCCCCATCTGGTCCAGGAGGCTCCGCCTCAGGCTCTCAGTCAGGCCCCCGCTCAGGCTCAGCCCACCAACCAGCAGCTCTGGCCCTGAGGGTCCCCGTGGCCGACAGCGCCGCGAGAGCGGCCACCGCCCCACCCCGGTACGACTGGATCACCGGTCACCGCCAGCAGCCCGCCTCCCAGCAGCACGCTCCGGTAAGCACCCCACCGTCCATGGTGCAGCCCCACTACAACTGACCGGCCGGCTTTCACCACTCGGCGGTGCCGCCACGACATCGCGCGTGCCCACGGCATGCCCGCCACGGGCTCACGGCGTACTGACCACGCAGCCACCGCCGCCTCCCCGTCACCGCTGCCACCCAGCAGCACCGGCTCCCCACCTCGTGACTCCCGATCCCGGAAAGGACTGCACCGTGCTGCACACCGACGGCATCAACACGATCACCCTCGCCGAGCTCAACTCCGAGGCGAGCCTCCTGACCCGCATGGACCGCAAGTACCTGGTACCCCCCGGCGACACCCAGCACGTCATCGACTACCTGGCCCCGCGAGCGCAGGTCCTCCAGATCGACGGCCTGCGCCACTTCCGCTACGCCTCGACCTACTTCGACACCCCCGGCCTGGACGCCTACTTCCTGGCGGCCCGCAAGCGCCGTCGGCGTTACAAGATCCGCACCCGCACCTACCTGGACTCCGGACTGTGCTTCCTGGAGGTCAAGACCAACGGCTCACGCGAGTCCACGGTCAAGGACCGCTTCAAGTACGATCCCGACGACGCCGACCGCATCACGCCCGACGGTCGCCTGTTCGTCATCGAGCGCCTCGTGGAGTCCGGCACCTGCTCCCCGGACGAGGCGCGCATGATCGCCGAGGCCCTCGTCCCGGTCATGGACTCCACCTACAGCCGCACCACCCTGCACCTGCCCCACGACGAGGCCCGCGCCACCTTCGACACCCAGCTCACCTGGGACCTGTTCGGCCCTGACGGGAAGCGCCTCGAACAGGGCGTCTCAGTGGATCACCTCAACGTCGTCGAGACGAAGAACCCCTCCACGGCCTCCCCCACGGACCGCCTCCTGTGGTATCAGGGGCATCGGCCGGCCCGCATCTCGAAGTACGCCACCGGCATGGCGCTGCTGTACGCCAACCTGCCCACCAACCGGTGGAACCGCACCATCAAGCGGGATCTGGGGCGCTACTGGCGTCAGGCCCAGTCTCGTCAGCTCGCGGCCTGAGCCGCAGCCGCCACGCTTCCACCTCACCCCTCACCAACGCCTCCGGGAGGTCACGGGCACCGCCCGCCTCCGGAGGCGCTGTTCCCGCCTCATGCCGCGGCGGGACAAGTCATGCCTCCCCCATGCCCTGTTCACAGCCCGCTCATGGAATGCGCCCGTTGACTGTTTCTCACCGGACGGAGCCGCACGCCACCGCGGCGCGCTGAGGGCGCACCTCTGCCGCCCATCCCGCGGCCCGGCCCCTTCACCGGTCCGAATGACCCGACAGGAGCCTCCCGATGAGCCTGACCACCCTGACCTACATCGCCGCCGACCTGATCGCCCTCGCCGTCCTGGTCGGGGCGCTCTACGCCCCCCGCCACTCCCGCAAGGACCTCATGGCCGCCTACATCGGCGTCAACGTGGGCGTCCTGGCCGTCACCCTGCTGCTGTCGACGGCGAGCGTCGCGGCCGGCCTGGGACTGGGGCTCTTCGGCGTCCTGTCCATCATCCGCCTGCGCTCCACCGAGCTGGCCCAGCACGAGGTGGCCTACTTCTTCGCGGCCCTGGCCCTGGGTCTGCTCGGCGGGATCCAGACGGCGCCGATCGGGATGGTGGCGGCCCTCATGGGCACCGTCGTCGCCGCCCTGTGGATCGGTGACCACCCCGCACTCATGCGCCGCAACCGCCACCAGGTGATCGTCCTCGACCACGCCATCACCAACGAGACCGCCCTCATCGCCCACCTGGAGCACACCCTGGGCGGGCAGGTCCGCTCGGTGGAGGTCCAGCGCCTCGACCTGGTCAACGACACCACCACCGTCGACGTCCGCTTCCGCGTGCCGCGCCACACCGCCGCTGAGCTCGAGCTCGCCCCGGCATCCGACGACGTCGTCCCCGCCCCGCAGCCGGCCGCCGAGCCGTCCGGCGCCGTCACCCGAGGCGCAAATCGCTCAGCCCTGGGTCGGCGCGCGCCTGAGCGCCGCGCACCGACGCCCGCCCCCAGCACGTTGAGACCCAGCCCCTCACCATGACGCCGGCCGCCCAGTACGTCACCCGCTCCGCCGCGCAGTCGGCAGCGTCGCCCACGACCGGCTCCGGCAACCAGGCGGCCTCCTCCGCGGCCATGGCCTCCCAGTGACCGGCGGCCCGAACGAATCCGACAGGACAGACCAGGACAGACAAGGACCCCGATGATGACCACGAGACCCTCGATGACAACTGAGAGAAGCTTCCCGGCCGCTTCCTCCGCGGGGTCCCAGGCTCCGACGTCGGCCCCCTGAGCACCGACCACCTGGCCTCGACCAGCCTCGCCGAGCTCAACAGCGCCGCCGGCCTGCTCACCCGGGTGGACCGCAAGTACCTGGTGCCGCTGGAACGTGCGCAGGAGCTCGTGGGCGGGCCTCACCTCCGAGGCCCGGGTCCTGGACATCGATGGACGGCGCCGGTTCTCCTACGCCTCGACGTACTTCGACACCCCGGGGCTGGAGGCCTTCATGCTCGCGGCCCGCAAGCGGCGTCGGCGCTTCAAGGTGCGCACTCGCACCTACCTGGATACCGGCCTGTGCTTCCTGGAGGTCAAGACCCGCGGTGCGCGCGGCACCACCGTCAAGCGGCGCATGGGCTACCACCCCGACGACGCCTCCCGCCTCACCGGCCCGGGCCGCTCCTTCGTGGCCGTCTGCCTGGCGAGCAGCGGGGTCACTGGTCCGGCCGCGGCCCGGGAGATCGCCGCCGCGCTGCGGCCGGTGCTGGCCACCGCCTATGAGCGCACCACCCTGCACCTGCCTGATGCCGAGGCCCGCGCCACCATCGACACGGCCCTGACCTGGCGGCGCCTGACGCCGGGGGTCCGCACGAGGACCACCGCCGCCGGCGCCGGGGCTCCGCAGGCCCTGAGCCCGGCCCACCTGACCGCGGCCATCAACGACGGCGAGCCGGTGGCGGTGACGGATATCGCCGTCGTCGAGACGAAGAACCCGGCCACCCCCTCACCTGCGGACCGCGCTCTGTGGGACGCCGGCCACCGGCCCACCCGCATCTCGAAGTACGCCACCGGCATGGCGCTGCTCCACCCCGAGCTGCCCGCCAACCGGTGGTACCGAACCCTGACCCACGAGCTCGCCGACCTGTTCGGCACCGACCGCTCCAGCCTGGAGAGCATCGGCGCCACCCGCGCCGCCTGAGCGCCGCACCCAGACCACCCACGATCCGACACCGGACCCGAGAAGAATCCGAGAAGAAGAGGCCCAGAAACCATGAAGACCACCAAGACGATGACGACCAAGCCCCTGAACCGACTCCGCCGTCGCGCGACCGGAGCCGTCGCGCTCCTGGCCGCGATCGCCCTGGCGGCCGGCTGCTCGACCTCCTCGGCCTCCGGCAACGCCAGCGCCTCGAGCTCGAGTGAGTCGGACACGACGTGGACGACGATCTCCTCAGCTGTCGCCACGGCGTCGACCGGCGCGAGCGTCTCCGACATCCTGGGCGCCAACGCCTCGGTGGAGGACGCCTCGAGCTCTGCGGACGACGCCGGGACCCCGGACACGTCGTCGGCCACCACGATCACGCTGTCGGGGTCGTCGGCCTCGGCCAGCGGGTCGGCGTCGAGCAACGTGAAGGTCGACGGGGGCACCGTCACCATCAGCGGCGGCGGCACCTACGTCCTCAGCGGTGAGCTCAGCAACGGGCGGATCGTCGTCAACGCCCCCAAGGCCGATGTGCGCCTGGTCCTCAAGGGCGCGAGCATCACGAGCTCGGACGGGCCGGCCATCGACATCCAGGACGCCGGCAAGGCGATCGTGGTCCTGGCCAGGGACTCCAAGAACACGCTGACCGACGGCGCGAGCTACGCCTCAGGGGCAGGAGGCCACCGCGGCCCTGTTCTCCTCCGACACGCTCACCGTCACCGGGACCGGCCAGCTGGACGTGACCGGCTCCTACAAGGACGGCATCTCCTCCAAGAACGGCCTCATCATCACCGGGAACGCCACCATCAAGGTCAAGGCCGCCGACGACGGCCTGCGCGGCAAGGACTACCTGGTGGTGGAGTCCGGGACGCTGACGGTCGAGGCCGGGGGCGACGCCCTGAAGTCCAGTGAGGGCGATGATGAGACGAAGGGCTTCATCTCCCTGGGCAAGGCGAGCATCACGCTGACCTCCTCCGACGACGCGATCTCGGCGACCACGGACGTCACCGTGAAGGACACGACCCTGACGATCACGGCCGGCGGCGGCCAGGCGAACGCCACCGTTGAGGAGCAGGCCCCGCCCGGGCAGGAGTCGACGGCGGACTCCTCGACGCCCTCGCCCAAGGGCATCAACGCCGGGGTGAGCTACACGCAGGACTCCGGGAAGGTCACCGTCAACGCGGCCGATGAGGGGCTGCAGGCGCCGTTCGTCAACGTGGCCGGCGGGGAGCTGTCCATCGCGGCCGGCGACGACGGCATCAACGCCTCCAACGGCGACCACGTCATCGAGGGCCACGAGAATGCCGACTCCGAGTCCGACGACGGCTCGGTGCTCACGATCAGCGGCGGTGAGGTGGAGGTCTCCTACGCCTCCTCCGACGGTATCGACTCCAATGGCTCGGCCTACGTCAAGGGCGGGATCGTGGTGGTCTCGGGGCAGGCCGGCGCGATGGACGGCTCGGTGGACGCCAACGGCGAGAGCCAGCTCGTGGGGCTGACGGGCTCGCCGTCGGTGAGCGCGGGGGACACGCTCACCGTCACGGACGCCTCCGGGGTCGCAGGTGGCCTCGGTCAAGGTCGACTTCACGGCTGAGGGCGATCACGGTGCTGGGGCTCACCGAGGGGCAGCAGTACACGGTGGCGACGTCGTCGGGCGGCTCGGCCACGGGGACGGCCTCGGCGCTGTCGGCCGGGATGGGCGGCCCCATGGATGGCGGCCAGGGCGGCCAGGGCGGCCAGGGCGGCCAGGGCGGCCAGGGCGGCCAGGGCGGCCAGGGCGGCCAGGGCGGCCAGGGCGGTCAGCCCGGCGGCGGCCAGGGCCAGCAGTCCGGTAACCAGAGCAACCAGAACAGTCAGTCGAACAACCAGTCCAGCACCGCCCAGAACAGCTGACCCGAGTTGGGAACTGAGGGTGGGGGCCGCAGCGTTGCGCTGCGGCCCCCACCCTTGCATCGTCGCAGGTCTTCATCTCGACGTGTCGACGCAGAATCCGAGGTCAACAAGCTCCGGAAAGACGCGGATGAGGCTCGTGAGCGCAGATGACATCAATCCCGTCCTCCACGCACTCCTTGAGCCAGGATCTTGATTCTCGCCACGCTTGAGCATCGGTCCGCGTCATGTGCTGGAAGGCCCCCTGAGCCCCAGAGGAGCACGTCCACCGAAGAGCTCGGTCTTGACGTCCATCACCGCATCGCCGGCATGAATAAGAGGAGGCTTGTTCTCCCGGTCAATGACGACTGCGCAGTGCCCCTCAATATGCCCATCAAAGTGCCACCAGGCTCAGGCTGTCATTGAGCCTGAAAGAGGGGCGCGAGCGCCACGTCTCCGACAATGTGACAGGCTTCCACTGCGGTGTGTGCGACCACTGAACGGGATGAAGTCTGCGCACCATATCCTTGCGCAGTGCGGGAATAATGAGGTCTATCTGAGCACGTGACGCGTAGACGCTCGCCCAGGGGAAGTCTGCAATACCTCCCACATGATCGACATCGTGATGGGTCAGGACGATGCTCCTCACGTCGTGCGGATCGATGCCGAGTGCCTGAACCTGCGTGATCGCGGGTTCTGCGGGGTTGAGGGCGGGGCGGACTCTGCGCAGAAAAGTATCGCCCAAGCGATCGCGGGGATTGCGCAGGTCGGCTGATCCCAGGCCTGCATCGACAAGAGTCCAGTGCTTTCCCGTCTGTACCACAAGGCAGTGACATACGAGAGTCGCAGGAGCGGTCAGACTTCCTCGACCATTCACAAGAAGTTGGCTCGGTGGGTGGAGTGTGCCACAGTTAAGATGATGAATCGTCATGACAACCAGGCTCCCCCTTCAGGCCGACCTCAAGGCAGCGGATCGGCGACGTGGCTCGTGAGACAGGAATCGCAGCACACGTTCTACGGCACTGGGAGGATGAGGGGATCCTGAAGCCTGAAAGAGACTCCCTCGGGCACCGTCGGTATCGCCCTGAAGACCTCAGCCGGGCCACGGCGGTGCGACGCGCACAGGAGGCGGGATTCACCCTGGAACAGATCAGGCGCTTCATCCGAGCAACCGCGCAGGAGCGCAAGGCCCTGCTGAATGATCACCGGTCGGCGCTCTCCAACCAGCGCGATCGGCTCACTCGCGCCATCGGTCTCGTCGACGGCGCCATGCGCACATCTCCCAGCTCCTCCTGCCCATACAGCGTGTGAAGGGGGAAGCCGGTCAAGAAGGTGCGCACCACCCCAAGATGGCGCCAGTCAATCCCAGCGCGACGCTAGGAGCCACATGACACGCTCAGATCATCATCGCGCGGATGCGCTTTGATATAGCGCCTTGCCGTCCCGTCAGAAGCGATCTGAACAAGTCGCTGATGAACGGCTTCATCAGTCGGATCGAACCAGCGACCGTTGGCTTTTCGAATTGAGATGGCGGCCATCACATAATCGCCACGATAATAGTCGACCTCAAACGAGATCTCGCGACCGTCCACCGCTCCGACCGTCAACACACCTCCCTCGGAATCCACGTCATAATCGTACGAGGAAATTTCTTGAAAGAATATCCGAGTGACCTTACCAAGCCGTCCGCGCTTCTCAACGTAATCAATTCCCGTCTCGACATACTCATTTTTCAGAGACATGATCATGAGATACGACAAAGATGACAGGAAGATGCCGCCGGCGAGGGACATCAGAGCCAACAAGAAGACCCAGGCAGTGTCTTCATATGAGAACAGAGAGGTATCCTGCGAATATATCCAGGCCTGAATAGAAAAACCACAGACAGAACACCCCAACGACATTTAAAGCAATCCCTACGGGCGCTAGGATGATAACGGCAATCAATGGGAACCTCGGGGCTCGCACCCTCACAGCACCCTCAGTGGAGACCGAGTATCGTTTCGAGTTTCTGCGCCCTAAATACACTCTCACCGCGGGACCGACAGCAACAGCAATGGCTATAAGAATGTAGTTGAAGTTTCCCATGCGCTGACATCTCAGTTGTTTAGACTTACGTTCTGCACCGTACTCCGGAATAGTTGAGTCACACTCAAGGACCGCCTGACTGGACGCGTCAATCCGTGTTGTCAAACATGGAGACGCACTCCTCAGCACTCCACGACGTTGACGGCTAGGCCCCCGCGGGAGGTCTCCTTGTACTTGGCGAGCATGTCCTCGCCGGTCTGGCGCATCGTCTCAATGACGGTGTCGAGGCTGACGGCATGCCGTCCCTCGCCCCACAGGGCCATGCGGGCGGCGTTGATGGCCTTGACGGCGGCCACCGCGTTGCGCTCGATGCAGGGGATCTGGACGAGCCCGCCCACCGGGTCGCAGGTGAGCCCCAGGTTGTGCTCCATGGCGATCTCAGCGGCGTTCTCCACTTGCGCGGGCGTCCCGCCCAGGGCCTCAGTCAGGCCGGCCGCCGCCATCGAGGAGGCCGACCCGACCTCCCCTGGCAGCCCACCTCGGCCCCCGCGATCGAGGCGTTGGTCTTGATGAGCCCGCCCACGGCGGTGGCGGCGAGCAGGAAGCGGCGGGCACCGTCGTCGTCGGCCCCGGGGATGAAGCGCTCGTAGTAGGCCAGGACCGCCGGGACGATGCCGGCCGCACCGTTGGTGGGGGGCGGTGACGACGCGGCGCCCGGCGGCGTTCTCCTCGTTGACCGCGAGCGCGAACAGGTCCACCCAGTCCATGCCGCGCAGGGGTCGGCCATGGTGAAGGCAGCAGCCGGGCCACTCGACTGGGCGCGCAGCCGCTCGTGGAGGGCCTTGGCGCGCCGGCGCACCCCGAGCCCGCCGGGCAGGGATGCCCTCGGCGTTCATGCCGGCCTCGATGCAGGCGCGCATCGTGGCGCGCAGGCGGTCCAGGTAGGCCATGACCTCCTCGCGGCTGCGGGCGGAGAGCTCGTTGGCCAGGACGACGTCGGACACGCTCAGGCCCTCGCGCTCGCAGGTCGCCAGCATCGCGGCCGACGTGGTGAAGGGGAAGGGCGCGGGGGTGGCGTGAACCTGGGTGGTGGAGGCGGTCGCCAGGGCCTGGATCGACGGCGATCCGGGGGCGCCGACGTCCTCCATGACGAAGCCGCCGCCCACGGAGTAGTAGGTACGGCGCAGAATCTCGGCGCCGCTGGCGCAGTAGGCGATCAGGGTCATGCCGTTGACGTGGTAGGGCAGGACGCGCCCGGGCAGGAAGTGGATGTCGGCGCTCGGGTTGAAGGGAACTGGGCCGACGCCGGCGACCACCAGCTCGCCGGCGGCCTCGACCTCCTCCATGAGGGACTCGCACACGACGGCGGGGACGGTCTCGGGCTCGTAGCCGGCCAGGCCCATGACGGCGGCGCGGTCGGTGGCGTGCCCGCGGCCGGTGGCACCGAGCGATCCGTAGAGCTCAACAGTGACGCGAGTGGGCTGCGGCAGGCCGGCGCCGGGGACCGGTGAGGCGCACTCGCCGTCGGATGCCCCGCACCGCCCGGGCGGACCGCCTCGGCCAGGGCACGGCTGAAGGCGCGGCCAGCACGCATGGGACCCACGGTGTGGGAGGAGGAGGGGCCGATGCCGATGCGCATGAGGTCAAAGACGCTCAGCGGGCGGGGCGCCTGCTCGACGTCGATTGCCCCGGCCAGCAGGGCGGCGGGCGTGGCCGAGTCCAGCGCCGTCGAGACGAGCGCGGTCTCCTGGGCGGCGGGTGCTTCGGTGACCGCCGTGGTCGCAGAACCGGCTGCGGAATCAGGGACGGATGTCGAGGTGGAGAGGCTGCGGCGGGTCACGTCCTTAATCATGCATGTCCGGCGCCCGGGGCCCAACTCCGTGCCGGGACCTTCGTCCGTCTCAGTCCGTGGGGCGCACCAGCCACCAGGCGGCGTAGGGCGGCACGGGCACGCGCCCCTCCCCCGCCCCGTCCAGCGTGGTGGAGCCGAAGGGGACCGTGTCGGTCAGGACGTCGGTGGCCCCCATGACCCCGAGCCGGGCGAGCTGGTCGGCGGCCACCGAGCGCCACTGCGGCGTCACGTTGTACACGCCCACGAAGCTGCCGCGAGGGTGGTCGCGGTAGGTCACCAGCACCCCGGGGTCGTCGACGTCCTGGACTTGGGTGCGCACAACGGCGTCGAGCTGCGGCAGGCCGGCGCGCACCTGCGCCATGTGCGCCAGGTCGGTGAAGACGCGCCCCTCGACGGTGGAGCGGTCGCGGCGGTTGGCCAGCCGGCCCTCGTCGAGTCGGGGGCGACCGGCCCAGCGCGAGTCGGCCTCGTGGCCCGGCTCGGTGTCCCAGTTGGGGTCGTTGGGCTGGGCGAGCTCGTCCCCGCTCCACAGGACGGGGATGCCGCCCCAGCCGTAGATGATGGCGTGGGCCATGCGCAGGGCGTGGATCCGCTCCTCGCGCCAGGTCCACAGCGACTCGATCTCGTGCTCGGGGGTCTCGTCGGTGACGCCCTCCCAGGCCTCGGTGGCGGCCTCGATCCCAATGAGTGAGGCGGCCGTCCCGGCGATGCGCCGGTCCCCGGTGGCCCGGTTGTGCTGGAAGACCAGGCCCGCGGCGTCGGAGGTGGGGTACTCGCCGCTGTACCAGTCGGCCAGGGAAGGAGCGGTGGTCGTAACCGGACAGGCCGACTGCGGCCGCGTCGTCGTCGTCAATGGCCCAGCCGATGTCGTCGTGGCAGCGCAGGTAGGTGATCCAGGTGGCGGTGGAGGGCTCGACCGGCAGGTTCTGGAGGGCCTCGACGGCCAGCGTCGTGTCGCGCGCGGCGAGCATGGACCAGATCTGGACCATGAGGGAGTTGTGGTAGGCCAGGTCGGAGACCTTGCCGGTGTACTTGCCCTGGCCGAGGTACTGGAGGAGCTCGGTGGGGGCGACGATCGCCTCGGCCTTGAGGTCGACGGCGGGGCAGGCGATGCGGGTCAGGGCGCGCAGGACCTCGGTGATGGCGTGGACCTCGGGCTGGCCCTGGCAGCCGGTGCCCTTGCGCTTGATGGTGAAGGCGATGGCGTCCAGGCGCAGCACCTCGACGCCGCGGTTGGCCAGGTCCAGGACGATGCCGGCGAACTCGGCCATGACGTGGGGGTTGCGCCAGTTGAGGTCCCACTGGAAGGAGTTGAAGGTGGTCCACACCCAGCCGCCCACACCGTCGTCCCAGGTGAAGTTGCCGGGGGCGAAGTCGGGGAAGACCTCCGGCAGGGTGCGCTCGTAGGCGTCGGGCTCGGTGCGGTCGGGGAAGATGAGGAAGTAGTCGCGGTAGCGCTGCTCGCCGGCGCGGGCCCGCACCGCCCACTCGTGCTCGGCGGCCACGTGGTTGAGGACGAGGTCCACCACCAGGGAGATGCCCTCGGCGCGCAGCTCGCCGGCCAGGTGCTCGAGGTCCTCCATGGTGCCCAGGTCCGGGCGCACGGTTCGGTAGTCGGCGACCGCGTAGCCGCCGTCGGAGTCGCCGGGGCGCGGGGTGAGCAGGGGCATGAGGTGGAGGTAGGTGACGCCCAGCTCGCGCAGATGAGTCGATGCGGTCCTCCACGCCACGCAGGGTGCCGGCGAAGCGCTCGGTGTAGGCGGCGTATCCGACGCGGCCAGGGTGCTGGGCCCAGGCGGGGTCGAGGGTGCGGGCCAGGTCCAGGCGGCGCAGCTCGTAATCGCGCTCCGCGTAGGCCCGGGCGGCCAGGGCCAGCAGGTTGAGTGCCTCCTCCTCGGCGGCGTCGCCGTAGAGGGTGGTGAGCCCGTCAAGGAGGTCGGGGTACCAGGCCTCGGCACGCGTGAGGAAGATGTCCCGCTCCACGGCCTCAAGCGGGTCCAGGACGTGGAAGACGATGTCGTTGAGGGATGGCGGGAGGGAAGTGGCGGCGCTCATAGATCTATGGTCCCCGATTCGGCGGCGGCGCGGTACTGATTTCCTCATCGTCCCGTCGGCCGGGGCGACCATCGGCGAGGCGGCGGCACGGTCGGGTGCGCGATCGGCCGCATAGTCGGTCGCCGACGGCATCCTCGGCGAGGCCGCGCCTCAGACGGTCACGCAGTCGGCCATACAGTCGGCCCCCGACGGCCACCAACAACCACCAACAGGCTCCGCCCCACCTTCTGCCCCACGGCGCCGGCCGCCTGAGCCCGCGAGCCCACCACCGACGGGGACATTGCACGCGGCCGGGTGCGTGTCCTTCCGGGCGGGGGCATTCGACGCCGTCGGGGACAGCAATCCCGTCCCCGCACGCGCGACACGTCCCCGGCTGACCGGGGAAGGCACCCGGCCGCGCAGAATGTCCCCGGCGGCAGAAACAGCCGCGGAAACAAGCGCGCTCACGTCCCAATCGCGCCGGGGCATCAGGGCCCGACGGCGTCGTAGGACTCGCGGTGGGCCAGGATCTGGGCGGAGTGGGTGTGGATCCAGGTGCGCAGCGCGTCGATGGGGGGCCTGGAGGCTGCGCCCAGGTCGGTCAGCTCGTAGTCGACCCGTGGCGGCACGCCCGGCAGCTGGGTGCGCGTCACCAGGCCGTCGTCGACCTCATCAACAACTCCGACGCCACCGTCATCACCGTCTCCGCCGGCCGCGGGGAGTCCGCCCAGCCCGTCATCGACGCTCACCGCGCCCTTATCGCGGCGGCCCCCACCGGCCGGACCATCGTCGTCGGCGGCGCCGGCTCCTGCTCACCCCGACGGCACCCGCCTGGTGGACACCCCGGATTCCCCTGAGGAGTACAGCCCGAGGCCCAGGCCTTCACCGAGATCCTCGACCTCTACCGCGAGGCCGGCAGCACCCTGACCTGGACCTTCCTCTCCCCCGCCCCGGAGTTCACCGACAAGCCGCGCACCGGCACCTACACCGAGGGCACCGACCAGCCCGCGGGCAGTGAGATCTCCGTGGCCGACTTCGCCGTCGCCCTGGTGGACGAGGCCGAGAAGGACGCACACCGCGGCCACCGCTGGACCATCGCCAACGCCTGAGACCGCGGGGACGCGCCTCCCCACAGGAGCGCCGGGCTCGGTCAAACCACGTCGGTTCGACCGAGCCCGGTCGCTCGTCGCTTCAGACGACGACGCCGGCACGGGTTTGTGCCGGCGTCGCGCCCATTCTCAGTGGCGGCTGAACTTCTCGCGAAGCGCCTCGATACGGCGCTCCCGGTTCTCCTTGCGCTCCTGACGCTTCTCCTCACGCATCGCCCGACGCGCCGCCTCAGCGGCCTCCTCGGCGGCAGCGTTCTGCGCCTCGAGCTCAGCAAGGACCTCATCGAGGGGACGACGCACGATCGAGCCCCCGAGCTCGGCCACGGCCGCGTCCAGGGGAGCGGTGCTGCCGTCCTCATCGGTCTGGGCGATGATGGCGTTGGATCCCGGCGTCATCAGGTTGGCGAAAGTGCTCACGGCGAGATCCCCGACCTCCGCCCGAGAGACGTCAACCGCAGCGCCGGTGGCCGCACCGACTCCCAGCCCCAGCAGCATCCCGATCGGACCTCCCAGGGCCCCGACAAGAACACCGATGAGCGAGCCGGTCCCCAGTCCCAGACCGGCGTGACCGTCCTCCCCCCTCGGGGATCGTCAGCCGACCATCGGCGTCGCACTCGACCAGGACGGCGCTGACAACTCCCAGACGCTCGGAACCGGCACTGATCTTGCTGAAGGCCTCGTAGGTCTTGGACTTCTCCGGATAGACGATGGCGGCGATGTACTCAGTCATGTGATGAGTCCCCCTTCATAGGTAATGCGATCTGTCGAACCCACATTCGGGCTGCGGAACACGGTAGTACTGTCTCCAACCTGCACGCGTGCAAACTCGATGAAGTGATTGTCACCATAAGAGACTGGGTGTCAGATAGCAGGCACCTGTCAGGTTTCTGGCACGTTCACCGGCAGACGTTGATGGCTGGTGCAACACCCACGGCGCCACGGCATCAGACAGTATCAGACGGGTACCGAAGGTGCCGGGAACCGCTGCACGCTCACCGCTGCTCAAACACGCGGTGCGCCCAGATGGCCACCGGCCCCGATCAGGACGCAGGCTAGGACCATGACAGCAGCACCCCCTCCCATCGCCCTGACCATCGCCGGCTCCGAGGCCTCGGGCGGCGCCGGCGCCCAGACCGACCTCAAGACCTTCCACACCCTCGGCGTCTACGGATGCACGGCCCTGACCTGCATCGTGTCCATGGACCCCAAAGGACGGGTGGAACCACCGCTTCGTGCCGGTGGATCCCGGCGTCATCGCCGACCAGATCGAGACCTGCGCCGCCGTCCACTCGCGCGTCGACGCCGTCAAGATCGGCATGCTGGGCACCGCACCCACCATCGACGTCGTCGAGCAGGCCCTGGAGACCTACGACTTCCCCACCGTGGTGCTCGACCCGGTCCTCATCTGCAAGGGCCAGGAGTTCGGGGCGCCCTCGAGGTGGACAACGCCCTGCGCACAAGATCCTGCCGCGCGCCACGATGACCACCCCCAACCTCTTCGAGGCCGCCACGCTGGCGGGCATGGAGGAGATCACCACCGTCGAGCAGCTCAAGGACGCCGCCAAGCGCATCCACGACCAGGGCGTCCCCAATGTCCTGGCCAAGGCCGGCCCGTCGCTGGGCACCGGCACCGCCCTGGACGTCTTCTACGACGGCACCACCCTGGAGGTCCTCGAGGTTGAGGCCGTGGGCACCGAGCGCGTCCACGGCGCCGGCTGCACCCTGGCCGCCGCGGTGACCGCCGAGCTCGCCAAGGGCGCCACCCCGCTTCAGGCCGCCGTCACCGCCAAAGAGGTCGTCTCCTCCTCCATCCGGCACGGGCTGCGCGGCAACATGCCCTTCCTCTACGTCTACCAGGGCGAATACCGGCCGGCCTGAGGCCTCGCTACCGAGGCACCCCTCGGTTCCTCACCGATCCTCCCCCTTCACCATCCGCCGCCGACGGTCTCCAGCTCCGTCGGCGGCGGACTTTCACCATCGGTAGATGGATTATCTAGTAACTAGGTAGCCTATAAACCATGGACTCATCAGCAGCACGCCTCCTGCGCGGATTCCTGGAACCCTGCCTGCTCTCACTGCTGGCCGAGCACGCCGACTACGGACTGTCCCTGACACAGCGGCTCGCCCTCGCCGGGCTGGATGAGGTGCCCGGCGGCACGCTCTACCCGGCTCTCATGCGCCTGGAGAAGCGCGGCCTCGTCGCGGTCTCCTGGCGCCCTCCACCTCCGGGCCCGCCCGCAAGTACTACGAGCTGACCGACGCCGGACACACGGAGCTCGCCGCACGACGGGCCGAGTGGCGAACCTTCTCCACGGCGGTCGGCGCTCTCATCGAGGGCCGGAAGGTACGCACGGAGGCCCCCTCATGAGCCGGCCCGAGGAAGCCAGAGATCCGGTGCCGGACGCGAAGGCCGACTGGTACCGACACTTCGAGGCGGAGCTCGCCTCCCACGGCCTGCCGACCTCCGAGGTCGAGCGCACGGCCGACTCAACCCGGGCCGAGGCCGAGGCGGCCGGAGAGACACCCGGCGACCTGTACGGTCCGGCGGTCCTCTACGCCCGCGAGGTCGCCTCTGCACTGCGGGATTACCAGGCTGACGTACCCGCTCCCACCTCGGCCGCTCCCGTCGTCCTGCGCCTGACGGACGTCTCCGTCCGCCGCGACAGACGCACAGTCCTGTCCGGCATCAACCTCACCCTCCACCGCGGCGAGGTCGTCGCCGTCGTCGGAGCCAACGGCGCCGGCAAGTCGACCCTGCTTCAGCTCTGCGCAGGCCTGCTGCGCGCAAGTGGTGGGAGCATCGAGAGGACACCGAACTTCGGCTACGCGCCCCAACTCGACTCCTTGGCACCACTGCTGACGGTGGACGAGCACCTCCGGCTCTTCGGGGCGGCACGCGGGATCCGGCAAGGCCGCTCCGTCTCGACCGGCCACCGCCTCCTCACCCGCCTGGGCTGGACCGCTCGCGGAGACCAGACAGCCGGGACGCTCTCGGGCGGGACCCAGCAGAAGCTCAACGTCGCTCTCGCCCAGCTCGACGCACCCGATCTGCTCCTGCTGGATGAGCCCTACCAGGGCCTGGACGCCCTGGCCTACGAGGACCTGTGGGCCCTCATCTCAGCCTGGCGCGCCTCGGGCGCAGGCGTCCTGCTGGTCACCCACCTGCTACGGGACGTCGACCTGGTCGACCGCGTCGTCGAGCTGCCGGCCCCGCAGGAGAACGCAGGCCGGACAATCCGCCGAATGCCCCGACGGGCACAGCGAAAGGAGTCCGCATGAGCACATCGCCCGACCACTCCACGCCGCAGACCGAGTGGGACCGCGCCGAGGGCGCCCGGTTCCGGTCGACGGCCGCGACCACGGGCCTGGTCGCGCTCATCACCCTGCGTGAGCTCGCCCGACGGCGCGGCGCCCTCGCGCTGGCGACCCTGCTGCCGCTGACCTTCTACCTGGTGCGCCTGGAGACCCACTGGACCGCCATCCGGCTCCTGTCGATCGGCCTGGGCTGGGCGACGGCAACGCTTGCGCTGTTCACGCAGGTCTCGTCCCGCTCAGTGGACCGCCGCCTCGCTGTGAGCGGGGCTCCGCCCGCAAGCCTGCTGCTGGGCCGCTACCTCGCGGTGCTCGGGCTCGGGTGGACCATTGGCCTGCTCTACACCGGGCTCGTGCTGGCCACGATCGGCGACGAGCTCACCCACCCGAGTGCGGTGCCGGTCATGCTGCTGCTGACCGCCACCGTCGCCACTCCCCTGGGCTCCTTGGCCGCCGCCCTGGTTCCACGGGACCTGGAGGGGGCTCTTCTGCTGCTGTCGGTCATGGCGGTGCAGGTGCTGGTGGATCCTTCCGAGGGATGGACCCGCGTCCTACCGCTGTGGTCGACCCGAGAGCTGGCGAGCGTCGTCGTGGAGAACCTGGGGCCGGATACCAGCGCCTACCTGCACCGCGGGCTGGCGCATGGCGCAGCCATGGCCGTCCTGCTGACGGCGGCGAGCTGGGCCGTGGGCGTCCTGCGCCTGCGCACGGTCCGTCTCCCGGCACCGACTCCTGCTGAGCCGGTCTACTCGTAGGCGGGCTCGGGGGTGACGTCGCGCGCCATGTTGGCGAAGCGCGACACGTGCCCCTGGAAGGCGACGGGGATGGTGCGGGTCTGCCCGTTGCGGTGCTTGGCCACGATGATGTCGGCCTCGCCGGGGCGCTCCTCGTTGTTGTAGTACTCCGGACGGTGCAGCAGGATGATGATGTCCGCGTCCTGCTCCAGCGATCCGGACTCGCGCAGGTCGCTCATCTGGGGCTTGTTGCCGGTGCGCTGCTCGGGACCGCGGTTGAGCTGGGCGACGGCGATCACCGGAATCTCCAGCTCCTTGGCCAGCAGCTTGAGGGATCGGGAGAACTCGGAGACCTCCTGCTGACGCGACTCGACGCGCTTACCCGAGCTCATGAGCTGGAGGTAGTCGATGACCATGCAGCCCCAGGTTGTGCTGCTGCTTCATGCGCAGCGCCTGGAACGGATCTCCGGCATGGTGAGGTTGGGCGAGTCGTCGATGAACAGCGGCGCGTTGGAGACGGGGTTGTAGGCCACGGCGACGTCGGTCCAGTCGCGGTCCTCCATCTGGCGCGAGCCGCGCAGCTTGTTCATGTCGACGCTGGACTCGGCGGCCAGGATGCGCATCATGAGCTCCATGCGCCCCATCTCCAGGGAGAAGTAGCAGCTGGTGATGCCGTGGTGGATCGACGCCGAGCGGCAGAAGTCGACGGCGAGCGTGGACTTCCCCATGGCGGGGCGCGCGGCCACGATGATCATCTGGCCGGGGTGGAGCCCGCCGGTGAGCTCATCGAGCTCGATGAAGTCGGTGGGCACCCCGGTCAGGGCCCCGTTATCGCGGTTCTGGGCGGCCTCGATCTCAGGTTGGCCTCCCCAGGAGCTCGGAGACGGCGACGTAGTCCTCCTTCTCCCCCTCGTGGTGGGCCACCGAGTAGACCTCGGCCTCGGCCAGGGTGACGAGCTCGGCGATGTCGCCGGCGTCGGTGGAGTACCCCAGCTGGGTGATGCGGGTGCCGGCCTGGACCAGGCCACGCATGAGCGCCTTGTCCTTGACGATGCGGGCGTAGTAGCCGGCGTTGGCTGCGGTGGGGACGGTGGCCATGAGAGTGGCCAGGTAGGGGGCGCCGCCGATGCGTTCGAGCTCGCCGCGCTTGGAGAGCTCGTCGGCGACGATGAGCGGGTCGGCGGGCTCGGAGCGGTTGTAGACCTCGACGATCGCGTCGAAGATCGACTCGTGGGCCGAGCGGTAGAACTCCGGGCCACGCAGGACGTCGATGACGTCGGTGATGGCCTCCTTGCTCAGGAGCATGCCGCCGAGCGTGCCATCTCGGCCTCGAGGTCCTGGGGCGGGAGGCGGTCGAAGGCGGAGCTGTCGGCGCGGACGCTTCCGCCGTCGGCGCTGCCCGAGCCGGCCTGAGCGCCCATGCCGTTATCCATCCGGCCACCTTCCGCACTGTCACGCCGGTTGCTACCGGCTCGTCCTGCTGCTCCCGACGACGGCCCGCCGCGTCAGGAAGACGCTCGCCCGCGTGGAGCGCGCGCGTGACGATAACGCCATCGGGCAGGCCCCGCAAACTCTCAAGTTCACCCGCCTTGGGGATATCCGCACCACCGCTGTGGGAAGAGCCCCAGAGCCTGGGGACAGAGGCGGATACGCTGTGGACACAGATGTGTGCACCTGTCGCAAAGCACTCCCGACACTGAGCGACCTTTTCGTTGGCATGACAGCGGTACGACGGTTCAGGTTTCCCATAGGCTCTTCCCACGACATCACAATGTGATCTGTGGACAAGTGGGTAAACCTGTGGACAAACATCACGTTCGACTTGAGGTCCACGCTGTTTGTGACTCCCCTACAGGGCGGTCCGCGCGGTTATCCCCAGACCCCACCGTCTCGGCCAAGCAACGGCTTCATCAGGCATATCTCAGCAAATATTCAGCCTTTCTAGTATTTTCCTGGTGGCGAATAGTTGTGCGATCTCCCAGGAAAATTCAGGGCGATCAGTAGGCTCAGTCACGTCCACGTCCACCCTTGCGACCTCATCCTCAACCTCATTCTCAACCTGCCCGTGAGCACTGCCGAGGCGCTGATGATCTGACGCGGTCCCTGGTCCACAATGGGAGGCCGTGCCCGACACCAGCAGCTCCGCCTCCACCGGTCTCAACCGCCAGGGTCCTGTCCCTGGCCGTGCCCGGCACTGGGCGCCCTCATCGCCGAACCGCTTTTCGTCCTGGCGGACTCGGCAATGGTCGGCCACCTCGGCGCGGTGAGCCTGGCGGGCCTGTCACTGGCCTCAACGATCCTGACAACCACGGTGGGTCTGTTCGTCTTCCTGGCCTACGCCACCACGGCGACGACGGCGCGGCTGTTCGGGGCCGGCCGACGCACCGAGGGGCCTGCGGGCCGGCGTCGACGGGATGTGGCTGGCGCTCCTGCTGGGGCTGGGTGCGGGTGCCTTCCTGGGGCTGACCGCCCCTTGGCTGACCGCAGCGATGGGCGCCGACGGCGCGGTAGCTCAGGCGGCCGTGGCCTATCTGCGCGCCTCATGCCCGGGACTGCCCGGGATGTTCGTCGTCCTGGCGGCCACCGGCGTGCTGCGCGGCCTGCTGGATACGCGCACGCCCTTCGCCGTGGCCACGGGTGGGGCGGTCTTCAACATCGTCGTCAACGCGATCCTGCTCTACGGCGTCGGGATGGGGATCGCGGGCTCGGGCGCCGGCACCGCGATCGCGCAGACGGCCATGGCGCTGGCGCTGGCCGGTCCGATCGCCCGGGCGGCCCGGGCGGCCGGCGTGGGACTGCTCCCCCACCGCCAGGGCCTGCGGGCCTCCCTGGGCAGTGGGGCGCCGCTACTCATCCGCTCACTGAGCCTGCGGGTGGCGATCCTGGTGACCGTGTGGGCGGCGACCGCGCTCGGGGAGGTGTCGCTGGCCGCCTACCAGGTGGTCAACGCCCTGTGGACCTTCGCGGCCTTCGCCCTGGACGCACTGGCTGTGGCGGCGCAGGCCCTCATCGGCACCGCCCTGGGACAGGCCCAGAGGGCGGACGCGGACTCCAACGCACCGGAGGCTGAGACACTCACCGAGGAGGAGGCCGGAACTGCTGCGGCGACCGCCGGCTGGTCCATTGACGAGCTCCTGAAGCGGATGCTGGCCTGGGGTGCCGGGACTGGGGTCCTTATCGGCGTGCTCATGGCGGCTGGCGCCGCCTGGCTGCCCCGCGCCTTCACCACCGACGCGGGCGTCATCGCGGCCGCCACCCCAACGCTCCTGGTCGCGGCGAGCGCGCAGCCACTCGCCGGCGTCGTCTTCCTGCTCGACGGCGTTCTCATGGGTGCCGGTGACGGCCGCTACCTGGCCCGGGCGGGTCTGGTGACGCTGATGCCCTACGTGCCGCTCGCGCTGCTGATCGGGGGCGGCGTGCTGCCGGGGACTGATGGGGCGACGTCGGGCCTGGTGCTGCTGTGGGTCGCCTTCGCCTGGGTCTTCATGGCCGCCCGCGGCACCACTACCTACCTGCGCTCGCGCGGCACCGCCTGGCGCCACTGACCTACCCCTCGCCGACCGGCCCCTTCCCGCGCGTTCGTACCTTGTGTCGTGCGTTCGAGGGGTAGAGGGTACGAACGCGCGACCTACCCTACGAACAAGACGCCAGTGGCCACAGCGCCGTCCGTTCCCAGCCGCGTCCACAGGGCAGTGACGCTCCGTTGGCCGCCTCAGCCATCGCGCATCACTCTTGCCGTATGGAGCCCTATCCCGAACCGCCTCAGCTGCCACCCGTTGTCGCGTCCGCCGGCCCACCGGCCGCCATGCGTAGTCCCGTGAGGGTCCTTCGTGGTGTCTACGCGGACATTGGTGCACGGGACCTACCTCGATGGGAGGCTGACGAGCGCCTCAGTCTGGCTCGCTGCGCCGCTGCCTGTTTGCAGGTCGAGTCCGCGCGCTGTCTGAGCCACGAGTCGGCCGCACTTGTTCACGGTCTGTGGCTGCGGGAGCGTGAGCCGGACGTCAGCGTCGTCGTCCCATCGCGACCGCACCATCCTCACCAGAAGCTCCCCCTCCCTGCAGGAGCGCGGCGCCCTGCATCCCTGCGCCGACGACGCCTGAACCTGCCGCAGAAGGACATCACCACCGTCTCGGGTCTGCCTGTGAGCACCTTGATGCGTACCACGGTCGACTGCGCCTTCGACCTTCCCGCCCACGACTCGGTGTGCGTAGTTGAGTCAGCGCTTCGCGCTATCGCCCGTCCGTCGCGATACCAGTACTCCCAGTCGAGCCGCCGAGTCGAGGCTGCCCGGCATCAGCTCCAAGCCGCCATCGCGGCGCAGGGCCCGCGTGCCGGGGCGCGGCGCGCACGTGCCGTTGTCACCATGGCCTCGGCCTTCACCGAATCACCGGGCGAGTCGCTGCTGCACTGGTTAGTGCACGCTCTGGGCCTGCCGGCTCCGCGCATTCAGATGGCGATCACGGATGTCCACCACTCCCGCCTCTACTTCCCCGATGAGGCCTGGCCGGAGTACAGGGTGCTGGCGGAGTTCGACGGGCAGATCAAGTACAAGGGCCCCGAGGACCTGTGGAAGGAGAAGCAGCGTCAGGACGCCCTCACCCGAATGGGCTGGCGCATGGAGCGCTTCATCTGGGCGGACTTCAAGCATCTCGATGCGCTGCGCGCCCGGATCATGGCCCTTTTCCCAGCGACCGTCGCCCGCACCGCACGTCCTGTAGCAGACCTGTGGAGATGACCGCGGACTCCCGGACTCGCGTTCGTACCTTGTGTCGTGCGTTCGAGGGGTAGAGGGTACGAACGCGCGACGACCTACCCTACGAACCGGACAGCCGGCCAGCACAACGCCGTCGGGCCGGAGTCCCCGCGCGGAGGACCCGACCCGACGGCTGAAGGATGCCCGGTGCTCAGCGCGCGGGAACGACGTTGACCTCGAGGGGGGCCACGACGTCGGCGTGCAGGCGCACGGAGGCGCTGTGACGGCCGGTCGACTTGATCGGCGGCACGACCTGGATCTTGCGGCGGTCGACGGCGGGGCCGCCGGCGGCCTGACAGCGTCGGCCAGGGTCGCGGTGGTCACGGCGCCGAAGAGGCGGCCGTTGTCACCGGCGGTGGCGGAGACGGTCACGACGTTCTCCTGCAGCCAGGCGCGAGCGGTCTGGGCGTGCTCGAGGGACTCGATGGAGCGCTTGCGGCGCGCCTCGGCCATCTGGTCGATCTGGCGCTGGGCGCCCCTGGTCCACAGGGGTGGCCAGCTTACGGGGCAGGAGGTAGTTACGGGCGTAGCCGTCGCCCTGACCTCCACGACCTCGCCGGCGGAGCCGAGGTGCGAGACGTCGTGCGTGAGAATGAGCTTGGTGGTCATTGCGCGTGCCTCCGATCAGCGAGCCGAGCTCGAGTAGGGGCAGCAGAGCCATCTCGCGGGCGTTCTTCACGGCCTTAGCGATCTTGCGCTGCTCCTGGACGGAGACGCCGGTGACGCGACGGGCGCGGATCTTGCCGCGGTCGGAGATGAACTTCCGCAGCGTGGCGGTGTCCTTGTAGTCGATGGTGCCGACCTTGATGGCCTTGACGGGGCTGACCTTCTTCTTCGGCTTGCGAAGTTGGGGCTTCGCCATGGTGGTACTCCTTGGTCTGAGCGCCTGGGCGCTCTACGAGATGAAAAGTGTTGTGTGTGAGGGAACGGGTCGACGTCGTGGCGACCTTTAGAACGGGGGCTCGTCACCGAAGGAGGTCGAGCCGCCCGTGGCCCACGGGTCGTCCGCGGCGCCGCCGGCGAGGGCGTTGTAGCCCGGACTGGCCCGGGCCGCCGAAGCCGCCACCGCCGTTGTAGCCGCCCTGCTGGGGCCGCCCTGGTTGTATCCGCCCTGACCGCCCTGGTTGCCGCCGAAGCCGCCGCCCTGACCTCCGCCGAAGCCACCCTGGCCGCCACCGCGCGGCTGGCGGGTGACCTGGGCCTTGGCATAGCGCAGGGAGGGGCCGATCTCATCGACCTGCATCTCCACCACCGTGCGGTTCTCGCCCTCACGGGTGGTGTAGGAGCGCTGGACCAGCCGGCCCTGGACGATGACGCGCATGCCCTTGGTCAGCGACTCGGCCACGTTCTCCGCGGCGTCGCGCCAGATCGAGCAGCGCATGAACAGGGTCTCCCCGTCCTTCCACTCACCGGCCTGGCGGTCGAAGGTGCGCGGCGTGGAGGCGACCGTGAAGGAGGCCACCGCTGCCCCGGAGGGCGTGAAGCGCATCTCGGGGTCCGCGGTGAGGTTCCCGACGACGGTGATGATGGTGTCTCCGGCCATGGCGTTGTCTCCGTTCCCGGTAGAGGCTCAGGCCTCGGGACGCAGCAACGGTGCGCAGAACGGTCTCGTTGAGGCCGAGCTGGCGGTCGAGCTCCTGGGCGATCTCGGGCGTGGTGGTCATGTCCACGACGACGTAGAAGCCCTCGGACTTCTTCTTGATGTCGTAGGCCAGCCGGCGCTTGCCCCAGATGTCGACCTTGTCCACGGTGCCCCCGTTGCTGGGAACGACCTGCAGCAGCTTCTCGAGCGTCGCGTTGGCGGTGCGCTCGTCCGTCTCAGGGGTCGAGGATGATCATGATCTCGTAGTGACGCATGCTTGGTACCCACCTCCTCTGGTCTGTGGCGGTCACGGTCCTTCCGTGACAGGAGGGTGATGCGTGCGGCGCACCATCCGGTGGAAAGAGATCCATCCGCCCGACGGCGCAGCCAGTTCGCCACATTACCGGACAACCCATCGGCCCTGAAAGCCGAGACGGTGGGCCGACGACGTGCCGTGCAACGTCGTCGGCCCACCGTCAGATGCCCGCGAGGGCGGGGGTCAGCCACCGCGGGGTGGTGGGGCGCTAGTCGACACCGCCCTGGTTGTTGCCGTTGTTGTTGCCGCCGCCAGGGTCACCACCGCCGGGGTCACCGCCGCCTTGGTTTCCATTGTTGCCGCCGGGGTCACCACCGCCGCCAGGGTTACCACCGCCGCCTTGGTTTCCATTGTTGCCGCCGGGGTCACCACCGCCGCCAGGGTTACCACCGCCGCCAGGGTCTCCACCGTTGCCGCCTTGCTTCCCATCCGAGTCATCAGTGGGTTCCGGTCGGTCGGTCTTCTGCCCCTCAGGCTGAGGGGTGCCCTGCGGCGTCGGCTCGGTGGTGGGCTGCGGCGTGGGGGCCGCAGTCGCCTCGGGAGGAGCAGTGGGAGTCGCAGTCGCCTCATCCTCCGGCTCAGCGGTGGGCTTGGCGGTCTGAGGGATCGTTCCTCCACGGGTGGCAAGGAGCTGGGCGGCCGGTGGGAACTCCTCGACCTCAAGCCCCTCGTGGGCGACCGACATGTAGTTGATGAAGATGTCCGCCGGATAGGTCGAGCCGGTGATCTCGTCGTATTCGCCCCACGGCTCGATCGACTCCTCCGAGCCGTCCGCTCCGGACTGGTAGAGGGTGACCGCGGTCACCACCTGTGGCGTGAAGCCCACGAACTGGGCGGACTTGTTGTCCGACGACGATCCGGTCTTCGCGGCAACCGGGCGTTCCAACTCCGCCACCTTGTTCGCGCTGCCGTTCGCGCCGTTGACGACCTGCTGGAGGGCGTAGGTCGTGTCCGCCATAACGTCCTCATCGAACTCTCGATGACCCTTGGTGTCCGCCGTGTAGCGGTTCTTGCCGTCGGGGTTCTTGAGAGAGGCCACGATGTGGGTGTCGCGCCGGATGCCCTGCGAGGCGAAGGTGGAGTACGCCGTGGCGATGTCGATCGTGTGCGGGGGAGGCCGACCCGAGGACGTTCTGGACGAGAGCCCGCTGCTCCGGGGTCTTCAACCCCTCGGTGTTCTCCGGGTAGCCGGCGCGGTTCGCCACCTTGGCCGTGATCCCCTCCTCAATGTCGTCGGCATTCATGAGCTCCTGATTGAGCTGGAGGTAGGGCGTGTTGAGCGACTGCTCCGTGGCCTGGGTGAGGCTGGCCCACTTCAGGGAGACGTTCTTGAAGTTCTGGAACTCATGTCCCTCAATGGTCATCGGCGAGGTGGCCGGATAACCGCTTTCCAAGGACCACCCGTTGTCCAGGGCGGCCACCAGCGCGAAGGGCTTGAAGGTTGAGCCGGCCTGAGCGATGGCATCGGTTGAGGTGTTGACCTGGTTGATCAGGTAGTCATCACCCCCGTAGAGCGCCAGCAGACCGCCCGTCTTGGGATCGATGGACACCAGTGCCTTGTGCAGGTTCGGGGAGGCACCGGGGGGCAGGGACTTGACCGCGTTGACCGCGGCCCCCTGGTCCTTCTGGTTGATCGTGGTGACGATCTTGAATCCACCGGTGTCGATCTGCTCCGGTGAGAGCTTGGCCTTGCTCTCAAGCTCGGAGCGCACCATCTGGAGCAGGTAGCCGTTGGTGCCGGAGTAGACCTGCTTGGTCTGGGACTCCTCGATGTGCGGCATACCCGTCTGCTTGGCCTCGTTGTACTGGGCCTGGGTGATGTAGCCGTCGTCGAGCATGAACTGCAGAACTCGCCCCCACCGCTCCTGGGCCTTGTCCGGGTTCTCAGCCGGGTCCCAGGCGCTGGGGGACGGCAGGATCCCCGCCAGGAGCGCGGCCTCCGAGGGGCTCATATCCTTGGCGGGATGGCCGAAGAAGGCCTGTGAGGCCGCCTCGATGCCGTAGGCGCCACGGCCGTAGTAGACCGTGTTGAGGTAGTCGCCCAGGATCTCCTTCTTGGGCTTCTCCCGGTCGATCTTGATGGCCATGATGGCCTGCTTGAACTTACCGGAGTAGGAGCTCGTGGTGTCGACGTAGTAGTTCTTCACGTACTGCTGCGTCAGGGTCGAGGCGCCCTGGGTATCGCCTCCACGCAGGTTGTTGAACAGTGCGCGCGCGATGCCCTTGGGGTCGACGCCCTTGTTGGAGTAGAAGGAGCGGTCCTCAGAGGCCACCACCGAGTTGCCCACGTAGTCCGGCAGGGTGGAGGCGTCCACGGACTGCCGGTTGATCTCAGCAAACTTCCCCAACTCACTGGTTCCGTCGGCGTAGTAGACCGTGCTGCTCTGAGCCAGCGCGAACTCGCTGGGCTTGGGCACCTTGACGGTGTTGTAGGCCCACATGAAGGCGCCGATGGTGCTGAGCACACCCAGCAGGAAGACACCCAGGACGAAACGCCAGCTGGGGATCCAGCGATGAATCTTGCCCTTACCGGCGCGGGGATAGTTGAAGAAACGGCGCTTGCGCCCCGACGCGGCGTCCTTGGAGCGCTCGGCCTTCGACCGCTTGCGCTCCTTTCCGGGCTTCTTACCAGCCCCAGAGACCCTGCCCAGGGCCTGTCGACCGGCGCCGGCCACCTGGGTCAGCTTGTTGCCGAGGGGGGCGGCTGGGTCCGCTCCCATTCGTGCCTTCTGCCACGCGCTCCTCGTTTCGGTTGACTGTCATGGAGATGACTGGGTGTCGCGACGGCGCGGGGGATAACGCTCCGGTTGCGACGCTGAGGTCCTCATCATGACCGATGTTGGCTGCCGGCGCCGACTCGGACGCCGACGGCGATCGGGAGGGATCGCTGCGGACAAGCCATATCGGGCACCGATATACGTCCAGTATGGGGGAACAGAGGGCCGTGATGGTAGCGATGCGGACCTGGGAACCAACCATGACGCCGCCGACTCACGTTATCTGGATGTCACCTAAATCGCCCTGAACAGTGCACTCATGCGCTTTGGGGGCCGGTGATAGCGCAGCGGGAGCCGGAATGTGAGTTCGCGCCCAGACGGCAACGAAGCACTCCGAAAACAGCCGATATCAACCAGGACAATGGTCCCCGACCGCTGTTGAGACACTGGGCGGAGCCCTGACAGGTGGTCAGTTTCACGCATCGGCTCCTCGCCTGCTCGAGGTGCTCGAGGAGCACCGCCCCTCACCCGTCCCACCCAACCGTGGAGATCCGCCATGGACGCCAGCTCAGCCCTTCAGACCCTCAGCATCATCCTTCAAGTCGTCATCATCCTCGCCTGCCTCATCATTGGGGCGAAGAAGGGCGGGATCGCCCTCGGTCTCATCGCCGGGATCGGGCTGCTGATCCTCGTCTTCGGCTTCCGCCTGGAGCCGGGCGAGGCCCCTGTCGACGTCATCCTCACCATCCTGGCCGTCATCGGGTGCGCCGCCACCCTCCAGCAGTCCGGCGGCCTGGACGTCATGATGCAGGTGGCCGAACGGGTCCTGCGCCGACATCCCGAGCAGATCACCATCCTGGGGCCGTGCGTCACCTGGTTCCTCACCGTCCTGTGCGGGACCGGCCACGTCGTCTACACGATGCTCCCGATCATCGCGGACATCGCCATCAAGAAGGACATCCGACCCGAACGCCCCATGGCCGCCTCCTCGGTCGCCGCCCAGATGGGCATCACAGCCTCGCCGGTCTCGGTCGCCACGGTCTCGATCGTCTCCATCATCGCCAAGAACACCGACCGGCACTGGTCAGTCCTCCAGATCCTGGCGATCTCCATCCCCGGCGTCGTTGTGCGGGGTGCTCCTGGCCTCCCTGTGGTCGATGCGGCGGGGCAAGGACCTGGACAAGGACGAGGAGTACCAGAAGCGCCTGGAGAACCCGGAGTTCCGCGCCACCGTCCACTCCAGCTCCGAGACCCTCATCGGCAAGGTGTTCCCACCCGAGGCCTACCGCGCCACCTGGATCTTCCTGGGCGCCATCGCCGCCGTCGTCGTCCTGGGCGCCTTCGAGGTGCTGCGTCCCCAGTTCCCCACGGGCGACGACGGCGCCCTGGAGCGCCTGAGCATGAACCTGGTCATCCAGATGGTCATGCTCGCCGCCGGGGCCCTCATCCTGCTGACCTGCAAGGTGCAGGCCGGCAAGATCGCCTCCACCGCCGTGTTCAAGGCCGGGGCCACCGCCATGTTCTCCATCTTCGGGGTCGCCTGGATGACCGAGACGGTCGTCCACGCCCACCTGGAGAGCCTGGAGCACAGCCTCTCGGGCGTGCTGTCCCATCACGTGTGGATGTACGCCATCGTCCTGTTCATCATCGGCAAGCTGGTGAACTCCCAGGCGGCCGGCCTGCTCATCGTCGCCCCCATGGCCCTGTCGCTCGGAGTGAGCCCGGTCATCGTCGTCGGGTTCATCGGCGCCTCCTACGGGTACTTCATCCTGCCCACCTACCCCTCGGACCTGGCGGCGATCGGCTTCGACCCCACCGGCACCACGCGCATCGGCAAGTACGTCATCAACCACTCCTTCCTGGTGCCCGGGCTCATCGGAGTCCTCACCTCCTGCATCGTGGGCACCGCACTGTCCCAGATGCTCCTGTCCTGAGCACTCGACAGCACTCGACGGGCCCTGCCGGTCGGCGCGGACAGTGAGCGACCCGGCCGGCAGGTGCGACGTCGAACACACCACTGAAGCCGTCCTTCTGGGCAGAACGTAACAGGACCGTGTCGTCGCGTCTGTCTAGGCTCGTGCCATGACAACGACAGACGCGGCCACCACGTCCGCCATCGCCCTGCGTTTGGAGCTGCTGGGGATCGCCGCCCCGGCACAGGTCAAGCAGAGCGAGGCGGACCGTCTCATGTCCCCGATCCTGGCTCGCCAGCGCGAGCTCTCCCGCCGCCTGGCCCACCGACCCTGTGCCGCTGACCAGCGCATTCAGACCTTCCTCGACTCCTACCTGAAGGGCGCGGCCGCCACCCCGAGGCTGCCCCGCTCCACCTTCGTCCTGGACCAGCCGGGCCTGGCACGGGCACTGTCCCTGCCGGCGGACTCCACCAGCTTCACCTCCGACTACGTCGAGAGCTACCAGGTGCTCGGCGGCGTCCTGCACAACCCCGCAACGACCGCCGCACCACTGCCGGCGTCTTCCACGTCGCCGAGGGCGGCCTGCCGATCCCCGATGACAAGATCGCCGTCCCGCGCGATGTCTTCGCCCGCCTGCTGGCCCACGCCGTCGACGCCCCCGAGGACCTGCTGACCCTGCCGTGGGCCTCCCGGCAGGAGGACCCGGCCCGCTGCTTCGTGTCCCTGCTGCTGCGCCCGTCGTCGTGCCCGAGGTCCCCGGCTTCTCCGCCAGAGCGCTCCATGGAGATCCGCTTTCATCGCCCCCGGCGGCCTGGTCTCCAACCTGGACTTCGTCGAGGGCATCTTCGGCAACGGCGGCGACCCCTACCTGCCGGAGAACGACTCCTCCCTGGCCCCGGAGTCCTGGACCGGCCACACCGGCTGCGTCATCCTCGCCCCGCACCTGACCACCCTGACCAAGAAGGAGCTGGGCCTGCCCTCCTGGGAGGAGGCCACCGAGCGTCAGCGCCGCGACGGCCAGTGCTGGAAGGACGAGGCCGAGCTCTACAACGGCGGCAAGGCCTTCAAGTGCGTGGCCCGCGACGAGCGCGGCGTCATCGTCACCGTCATCGCGGACAACTACTTCGGCTACTGCAAGAAGGAGGTCAAGACCCAGATCGGGTACTCGGCCAACCTCTTCGGCTGCGTGGAGGAGGAGCACGCCGGCGGCGCCGTCGCCTACCCGCGCTACAACCTGGGCCAGGAGTACACCGACATCCCACACGCCCGAGGGCCTGACCCTCGAGCACGTCGTCGAGCGCAACCCCGGCCGCTTCGAGCGGCGCGAGGACGGCTCCGCCGTCGCCATCGACGACCCGACCGTGGTGCTGGTACCCGCCGGCGCCCACTACTCCATGCGCAGCCAGACGATCACCTGGACCGGTCCCGACGGCCAGGAGGCCTCGATCCCGCTGCTGGTGAGCAGCACCTACGTGGCCCCCAACGGCTACCGGGTCCATGCCAAGCACCGCGAGGGCGACGCCACCCAGTGGCACCTGGTGGGCACCGCCCCCTGGTCCACGCAGGCCCACAAGCCGGCCACCGTCTCCGGCGGCGGCAAGTCGGAGATCTCCAAGTCCCTCCTGGACGCCTTCGTCTTCGGTGAGGCCTACGTCGGTGATGTCGACGAGGACTTCGACGCCGTCCAGACGATCCTCGACGGCAACTACGCCGACCGCTTCGTCGACCCGACCAACAAGAGCGACAACCACCGCTCGATCCTCTCCGAGCGCCGCTCGCTGGGAAGCGTCATCAAGCTGCTGACGCCATCACCCTTGTACACCGAGGAGTACAACGCCTTCCTGGAGTCGATCCCGGCCCACATCAAGGAGCTCATCTTCACCGTCAAGCGCTTCTACCAGCCCAGCTGGGGCGAGGACTGGCGCAGCCACTTCTCCGTGGGCATCATCAACGGCCGCACGGGCAACTCCCTGCGCCTGGACGGTGAGGTCATCAAGGTCAACATGCTTCGCGTGGGCTTCGAGGACGACGGCGCCTGGCGCCTGCTGTCCCTGCGCCCGGACTTCTCGCCGGCGGCCAAGGTCCAGACCGAGGACGACATCACCGCCTCGATCGTGGTCCCCGGCGGCCTGGTCTCCACCCCGGACTCGGAGCTGTCGCGCAAGTTCGTCACCAACTGCGAGTCCCTGCTCTTCCAGCGGCCCGACGACGCGATCGTGCGCGGTTACGACAAGCAGACCGAGTCGGACATGTCGGATCCGCAGGCGGACCTGTTCATCTCGAACTTCCAGCCGCTCACGCCCGCCGACGCCCGGGCGATGGCCGCCGACGCCCCGGGCCTGTCCCGCTTCACCCGGCCCATGCAGGACCTGGTGGCCCGCGCCGCCGCCCTGCCCGAGGCCGAGGACCCCACCGAGGAGACCTACTGGGTCTCCACGGCCGACCCGCGCCTGGTCAACGGAGTTCCCACTAAGAACCCCCGCTACCTCCAGGTGCGTCCCGACATCGCCAACCCGAAGGATGTGACGCTGGCGGACCTAGCCAACCACCTCTTCCGCGACGTGCCCCTGGACGAGCCGCTGCGCCACAGCGTCGACGTCGTCGCCGCCGGGCGCCGCAACAACCCGCCCGAGGACGGGGTTCCGCCACTGTGCGCCTACAACCCGCTGCACTACATGGAGCTGCCCGAGCTGTTCATGGAGTTCATCTCCTCCATGACCGGCAAGTCCCCCTCGACGACGGGCGCCGGCAGTGAGGGGGCGCTGACCAAGTCGCCGTTCAACGCGCTGCCGGCCATTTACGACCTCAACGCGGCCCTGCTGTCCTACGCCCTCAGCGGCTATGACGGCTGGCTGTCCTCGGCCGGCTACATCGGCCCGAAGGTTCAGGTGGCCCACGACATCTCGCTGCTCATCCCGGAGATCTTCTCCCGCATGAGCGCCGAGGAGCGGGATGCCCACCGTCTCGTCGAGGGCGGCTACCTCGAGCGCATCGAGGACTTCGAGTACGAGGGTCGCACCGTTCAGGCCTCGCGCCTGGGCTACCGGATGAACCAGGCCTTCGCCTCGACCTTCTTCGGCCGCATCTTCCTGCACCCCGACGTCGTCTTCACCGAGGAGATGCTGCGTCCCGAGCTGCAGGACGAGGCGGTCTTCGCCGACTCGGTGGACATCATCGTCACCACCCACAAGGTGGTGGCCGAGCACTACCGGGCCGACGGCTCCATCGAGTGGGCCGTGCCGCCGCTGCGGGCCCTGCTGGAGATCATGATCGACGGCACCTCCCGCGAGGGCTGGGACCTGACGAGCCCGGAGCTCCGCGCCCTGTTCGAGCGCGAGAACATCCTGAGCTCGTCGTGGTACGCGGAGCGCCTGGACGCCAAGGTCGCCCGCGACACCCGCCAGGCCCAGCAGGCCATCGAGGACCTCACCCGCTTCTACACCGCCGAGAACAACGAGGAGGTCGTCGAGCGCCTGAACATCGAGGGCCGCCTGGCTGAGGCCCGCGCCTGGCTGGACAAGGTCAGCTCCCCGGCCTACCGCGAGCACCTCGTGGGCACGCTCGGCCTCCAGCCCTCGCTGGCCTGAGCGGCGTCGCGCCGGGCCGGCACCGCCGACCTCCCGCCGGGCCGGGCCGCACGCCGCCTCACTGACGGCAACGGAGCGCGCGTGGAGCAACAGGAATCCTGTTCTCAACGCGCGCTCCGTCTCAATGAGAGCAGTACCAGTCTCTGTCGCAGAGTCACAGATCCGGGCACCCCGACCTCCTACCCGGTTCCCGTTCCGGTGCCTGCGGGTACTTTCGTGAGGTCCGGGGCGGGCGTCAGCCGACGTCGGCGTTGCCGGACAGGTGCCAGGTGGCGTTGGCCCAGGGGAAGACGTACTGCATGAGCACGTAGACGACTCCGGCGATGAGGACGAGCGACTCAATGGCCTTGAGCCACGCGGGCCCCGGCAGGTGCCGCCAGATGAAGCCGTACATCAGTTGACCCCCGGATCGTTGAGCACGGAGTCCGGACGACCCTCGGAGCGATCCATCCAGTACGCGAACTTCGCGTGGACGATCCAGCGCTTGTCGTTGCCGTACGCGCCAGCGGTCGACCCGTGGCAGGTGGTCAGCGTGATGTACCGGTCGGTGGGCTGGGCGTCCGGCTGGTTGGGAACCGGGGCGATGACCTCGACCTGCTCGGGATCGACAAGCTCGTGACCGGTCACCTTGAACACGTACCAGGTCTTGGCGGTGGAGACGACGATCTCATCGCCCTCCTGAAGTACGTCGATCTTGAGGAAGGAGTTGCCGTAGGTGCGGCGGTGCCCGGCGATCGCGAAGTTGCCGAGCTCGCCGAGCTGCTGGGTGTTGGTGTAGTGGCCCGCCGCGGCCTGGTCGAGGACGTCGGATCCGGTGCCCTCAATGATCGGCATGTTGTTGTTGGTGACGCCGTACCACTTGGGGACGACGAGCATCCCGATGGTCTCGCCGTAGCCGACCTGCTCCATGACGGGCGGAGCATCGGTGTGCTTCGTGCCCGCTTTCTGAGGAGACTCGACCTGCTTCTCATGGAACTGGGTGGCCACCGCCCGCGCACTCGCGTTGGCGTCAATGCCGGTCCACCACAGCTGCCAGCACAGGAAGAGGGCAACGACGAGACCGGCGGTGATGAGCAGCTCACCGATTCCGGTCAAGGTGCCGTTGAAGACTCGGACAGCACGACTCTGGCCGGGCGCTCGATGTCGCACAAGACCTCCTCCAGTCATCGCCCCTCCTCAGAACGGGGACATCATCAGGCTAGCGGCCAGTCTAAGGGGGGACACCCCCCACATGACCAACCAGGAGTGGTGGACTCATCACAGGGTGCACCGTGAGGAAGCTTCCCAGCATGTCCTAGGCTAGGACCGGATGTATTGCGGTGGTCTCATGCCACCATCCCCAACCAGTGAGGAGACCCAGGGTGGCCTTGGAGAAGAAGTCCGCAGCGGACGACGCCGACAAGAGCTCGGAGAAGGTCTCGAAGAAGAGCTCCGACAAGAACACTGCGAAGAGCGCTGAGAAGGACAAGGGCTCAAAGAAGACAGAGACGAAGAGCAAGGCGGACAAGAGCTCGAAGAAGAGCTCGTCGTCGAAGAAGAAGCACCCTGAGCGCTCCGGCAACCCGGCCAAGGCGGCCAAGGCCCTTGAGGAGGAGTCGCGCGCCGCGGCGAACCGAGTCTCACGCACGCCCAAGAAGGTCAAGGACACCGCCTCACCGCGCTGGTACGCCCCCACCATGGTGACGCTCCTGGTCATCGGATTGCTGTGGGTTGTCACCACCTACCTCTTCGAAGGCAGGTACCCGCTGCCCTACTTCGCCGAGCACCACGCCACCGACTGGCTGTTCAACGGCAACCTCTACATCGGCTTCCTCATCATGATGTCGGGTTTCCTCGGTCTGCTGCGCTGGAAGTGACAGGTCTCAGACACTCACGTGGACAGACATCCACGAAGGCCCCCGAGCACCGGCTCGGGGGCCTTGTCATTGGCTCGTCTCACTCCTGAGACCTTCGGGTGCCGTGACCTCTGAGGTACCGGCAGGGTGGGTCGAGCGGATCTGCGGAGTCGCCTGATCACGTCGCCGAGGGGGACGGCGCATGTCACATGCATTCCGCGTACGACCTCGGAGCGCTCCTCACTCGTCCTCCACAGGCCGCCTGTGGATCGGTGGACAACTGACTCCCCACAACCCACGTCGACTTTCCCCATGTGTGGACACGCCTGTGGATAACTACACGCCTGTGTTTCCACACCTGTGTCCACAGATGTGGATGAACCACAGCCATGTTCTTCCACCCACGTCATTCACAACGTACGGGTCGCGGAGAGTGTCTCAGACGAGGAAGGCCCGAAGGAGATTGAGCGCCACGAGAGCGATCACGACCACGATCGTTCCGACGATCCCCACGGCCTTCCGCTTCCCGCGAGGAGCCCAGGCGTAGATCGCTGAGACGATCCCTCCGACGAGGAGTCCACCGAGGTGCCCCTGCCAGGAGATGTTGGCGCCCAGGATGGAGACGACGGCGTTGATCCCGACCAGCGCCATGATCCCCGAGGTGTCTCTTCCAAAGCGCCGCTGCACGATGAACATGGCGGAGAACAGGCCGAAGACCGCTCCCGAGGCGCCCACCGTCAGCGTGAGCCAGGACTCGGTACCCGGCCAGGAGAGCCAGTAGATCATTGTCGAGCCGCCCAGGGCGCTGAGCAGGTAGATGCTGGTGAAGCGCCACCGCCCGAGCAGCGGCTCAAGGGTGCGGCCCAGCACCCACAGAGTCAACATGTTGAAGCCGATGTGCATGTAGTCCGCGTGGAGGAAGGCGGTGGTCAGGAACCGCCAGGGCTCCTGGGCTGCCACCACCGGCATGAAGCCCAGCCGGAGCTCCAGCGACTGCGCCGCCAGGCCGGGCACCAGGATCTGAAGCGCGTAGACGATGACGCACAGACCGATGAGGATCTTGGTGACGAGCGCATCGGAGACCATGTTCCCACCCAGCAGCGTGCGCGGCTGGCGACGACCGGCCTGCGACCGACGAGCGCAGTCCACGCAGTGCACCCCCACGGAGCTGGGCACCTGGCAGGCGGGACAGGTGGGTCGGTCGCAGCGCTGGCAGCGCACGTAGGCCACCGTGTCCGGGTGCCGCGGGCACACCGGTGGTGCCTGCTGCGCGAACGAGTTCTTCGAGGTCATCGGATACTCCTGTGCGGATGATCGGGGCTGAGGGTGTCGTGACAGGTGAACCGGGTACGACGACGCCGCCGGGACGCGAGTCCCGGCGGCGTCACAGGGGCGAATCACACCCGATTCCGGTGGTTCGGTAGCAGCGCGGTGGCAGGCCGGTCGCCGCTGAGCGGCCGTCCCATCCCCCTCCTGGGGACTACTCGGTGATGTCCACCGAGGTGATGATGACATCCTGCACCGGGCGGTCGCGCGGGTCGGTCTCCACACCGGAGATCGCGTCGACGACGGCGCGGGAGGCCTCGTCCGTGACGGCACCGAAGATCGTGTGCTTCCCCTGGAGCCACTCGGTGGGGGCGGTGGTGATGAAGAACTGCGAGCCGTTGGTGCCCTTGCCCAGGCGGCGACCGGCGTTGGCCATGGCCAGGACGTAGGGGGCGGCGAAGGTCAGAGAGGCGTCGATCTCGTCGTCGAAGACGTAGCCGGGGCCTCCGGTGCCGTCACCCAGCGGGTCACCGCCCTGGATCATGAAGCCGGGGATGACGCGGTGAAAGATGACGTTGTCGTACAGCGGGGCGTGGGACTCCTCGCCGGTGCGAGGGTCCGTCCATGCCTTCTGGCCAGTGGCCAACCCCACGAAGTTGGAGACGGTCTCGGGAGCCTGCTCGGGGTAGAGCTCCAGGCGGATATCACCGAGGTTGGTGTGAAGAGTCGCTTCCATGGGTGCCATGGTGACACGGTCCTGAGCCCATCGGCATGAACCCTGAGCGGCGTGCGGCGCTGTTCACCCCAGGCAAAACGTCTGGACATCGTGTAGGCCAGGCCGCTCAAGGGTGCAACCATTGGTGCACGTTGCACAACAACAGTCTGTATCCGTTTCCAACCTGGGAGGCAATCATGTCCTGCCTGACGAAGACATGCTGCGACAAGAAACTCGACACCACTCATCTGCGCAAGGAGGCAGCATCCTTCGCCGGGTCCGTCGTCGGCCAGGCTGAGAAGGCAGCCCAGTGGGCGGCTCCGCACGTCAGCAAGGCCGCCGGGGGTGTGGCCCGCGCCGCCAAGGACGCACAGGAGCGTCTGGAGCCCGTGGTCCACGATGCCCGCCACCGGGTTGTCGAGGACTACATCCCGCGCGCGCAGCGCGCCGCCGTGGCTGCCCAGGCTGCCGCAGGTACGGACGGTACCCTGACAGAGCGCGCCCAGCGCGTGGCTGTTGCCGCAAAGTCCGCCGCATTGGAGGTTCCCGTGAAGAAGCAGAAGAAGCACCGCGTGCTCAAGACCCTGGGCTGGCTCGCCGTCGCCGGCGCGGCCGCTGCCGGCGCCTACGTCGTGTGGCGTCGTAGCCAGCCGGTTGAGGACCCGTGGGCCGAGGAGTACTGGGCCGACTCCACCGAGGATGAGGCCGGCTACGGCATCAGCCCCGAGGACGCTCAGGCCTGACGGCCCTAGCTCTGTCGACGACGGCGCCGCGACGGGTTCTACCCGCGCGGCGCCGTCATCGTTCCAGTCGTCATTCCATGGGACTGGTGCGCGGACAGCGTCCTGCCTGCCGGCCCCGGTGTCGGCAGTGGGCGGGGTTCGTGCGCTCCGCCGCCGCAACGGTGGCCGGGGCCGACCGGGCCGGCTCAGTCCCGATGACGGTGAACCCGGAAACCGGGGCCGATGTCGCCGGCCGGGACCATCTCTGCCAGGGAGGCGGGGTCGCCGAGCGACCTCGCCGCGACGAAACCGGTGATGGTGTCCACGCCGTAGTCGAGGAGAACCGGGTTGAGCGGCGTCGACGGACCGACCAGGACGGTGTGCGCGTCGCGGGAGAGCTCGATGAGGCGCGGCGCGGTCTTGTTGACGAAGCTCGATGAGGAGATGAAGACGAGGTCGCACTCGGGCAGGACGTACTCGCAGGCGCTGTCCGGCCAGTCGCCGGGCTGAAGGTTGCGCTCAAGGCAGATGTACTCACCGGCGCCGGCCAGGGCGGCCTCGGCGAAGGGGAAGTGCCCAATGACGGCGACCCTCTTGCCGACGATCATCTCCTGGTAGGGGTCGAAGACCTGACGCCAGGTCAGCCCCTCCCCGGTGGGCTCGAAACCGTTGGCTGCGGCCGTCTCCTCCCGCGAGTACCAGGAGTTGATGGCGGCCTGACCGATGCTGGCCTCAGCCAGGTTCCAGGACTTCACCAGGGCGCCGACGTCGCGCAGCGGTCGCCCGTCGAGCGGCCCGTCATCGCTGAGGGCCGGGCGGCTGCGCACATCCATGGTCCAGGCCGCGCCGACACCGCCGGCGGAGTTGAGGACACGGCTCCAGCGGGGCCCCTGGCCCGCCGTCCGCACGACGACGTCCTCAGGCAGTCCGTCAAGAAGCGCGTCGTAGATCTCCCATGGCTGTGACATGACCTCATCCTTCTGCAACCGGGTGGTAACTGAGCCTGACCTATCCTAGGCAGTCCCGCCCGACGGCGCAGCCCTTCATCCCAGCGCCTCAACGGTTCTTCACGGCATCACGTCAGTGGGGACGTGCCTGAGCGGAGCTCTTCACACCGCGGCCGTGCACGCATTACTGATCCGAAAGAACACCAATGCATTACTTTCCGACCGACGACGTAATTCATTGTCGACACTCAACCGTAATATTGATTGCTGTTGAGTTGCAGGGGTCGTGGCCGGGCTCTCCATAGAATTCCTTGATGCTACCGTGTCAAGGCCCATACCCCTAAGACTGAGGTAGCGCTTCATGCTTCGCCGACTTTTCGTCCGCTCACGTCGGAGGAAACTGACGTCATCACGTCAACCATCACACCGGTCTCGTCAGAGGCTGAAGGGTGGTGCCGCCGTCTCAGCAGCGGCTCTGATTGCTGCCGCACTGGGCACGGCAACGATTCCGGCACCCCCGGCCGAAGCCATTCACGGCAATCCTGCCGGGGGGTCAGGAAAATTCAGTCAGGTGATCGACTGGATCGACTGGACCGAGATGACCAACACCGTGCCGGGCAAAGGCGCGGCGATCCTTCCTGATGGAAGCACCGGCGTGGTCTGGTCGACTCCGACACAGGTCTCCGGCAATATGTGGCGCACCAGTCGTTGCACCGTGTCCAACGTGCGAACCACTGCTGTAGGGAGAAAAGAGTCGGGTCTACCCACGGATCGGGGCCTGAGTGTCGGATACAAACCGGGTAGCTGGAGAGGAGACGGCCTGCCTCATCTTTATAATGACGGCACGAACTACACGGCCGGGGCCGCCAAAAGGCCCTACGTGACCTCATCCAACCTCCCCCTGGGCATTGCCAACCTGCAGGACTCCTCAACCCATCAGTTCCAAATCGACTGCAGCTCCTACCTCGTCACCTCCGCCTCCAAACCCGCGAAGAGCCAGCTGGAAAGTCTCCCCAATAAGGTGGAGGTTCCCATGGAGGGCATGGTTTTCGCCGATGCGGAGTCCTCGAGCTGGCACAACCCGCACGGCCAGAAGGAGTACATCTCTGTTTCCCCGCTTCCCTACGTCTCCGACCAGGCCGTTTCCTTCCGTCTGCTGGAGAGCGCCCGGACAGAAGGGTGCACAACGAACTCCTGGGTGGGCAAAGTTACCGTCTCCACACCTTTCGGCTACAGGTCGGGCTTGAAGTTCCGCCCGGACAACGCCGAGTGCAGCTCGTTCTTCAACCCGGGTTATGGACCCTCCTCGGTCATGCTTCTGAGCAACACCCGTAGTGGCTACGTTGAGATCCACGGAGGCGGTAAGGGCGCCGTCGCCCTCGGCATCGTCTCCTACATGGACTACGGCGACGCACCTGAGAGCTACGGCACCGCCGGCAGCGTGTTCCAGCCGACATGGAACGGTGGGGAGCTGTCTAACAACGGAGACCGCAACATCACTCACGGTGATACCCCGTACGAGGGCGACCCCGGCGATTGGTACAACCTGAGTCAGGCCGCGGATCAAGGGCGCGTGGCCACCACCAATTCCGCAGTCGTGCGCCTGGGCTCCCTGACGGACCACAACAGCAGCATCCCCCACACCACTGACGCCTCAGGCGACGATACTGCCGATATCGATGACGAGGACGCCCTCCCTGCCAGCTGGGACCGCGTCATCTCGACCGACATCGGCAAGAAGTGGAGCCAGGAGATCACCTGCTCGGGCAACCAGACCAAGGTTGCCGGCTGGGTGGACTGGAACCGGGACGGCACCTTCTCCGCCGGCGAGCGCTCCGAGGTGACCTCCTGCTCCGACGAGGGCACGGCCACCCTGACCTGGACCGTCCCCGACGATGCCAAGCGGAGCACCATCAACGGAAACGGTGCAGCCACCTTCATGCGTCTGCGCATCACCGGCAACCTGGCCAACGGTCAGGCGGCTGAGGACCCTCAGCCCACCGGTATCGCACTCAATGGCGAGGTCGAGGACCACCAGGTGCAGGTCCAGCTGCCCAACCTCACCATGGTCAAGCAGGTGGATAACACCGCGGCCGGGTCCCTGGGCCTGTCCGCCAACGACTGGACGCTCACCGCCTCTCCCAAGAGCGGTAAAACGGCCTCCGGGGCCGGCGGCTTCGACGCCGCCTACCTGCCCCAGGGCCAGACGGTTCTCTCCGAGTCCTCGTCATCGCCCAAGGCCGCCGGGTACAAGGGCACCGTCACCTGCGTACCGCACCCGAAATCGGATATCAGTGTTCCGGTATCGACCGCCGACGCCGCCTCGAAGACCCTGGACCTGGCCACCGGCGAGTGGATGCAGTGCACGATGGTCAACACGGCACTGCCCGGGCAGGTCGTCTGGAGCAAGGTTGACGAGGCCGGCAAGCCCCTGGCAGGGACCGTCTTCACGCTGGCCTCGACATCACTGAACGGCGGCCAGAAGGAGGTGGCGGACTGCGTCGTCGCCGGTGGCCAGGCCACGTGCCCCAACGGCTCGGTCGACCAGGACCCCCGTGCCGGGTTCTTCAGGGTCTCCGGGCTGACCTGGGGCGATTACTCCCTCACCGAGACCCAGGCACCGACCGGCTATCACCTCTCTGAGACAACCCTGACCAAGACCCTGGACGGGTCAGCACCCGCTGCCAGTAAGGACGACAACACCCCCACCCTCGACCTGGGGCAGGTCGTCAACACCCGGATCAAGGGGTCGGCCACCTGGACCAAGACCGATGAAGGCGGCCACGCCATCAAGGGCGCCCAGTGGTCGCTGATTCCCCTTGACTCCAACGGCAGGCCCCAGCCGGACCGGGCCCGCACCATCACCGACTGCGTGGGCACCTGCGCCAAGGAGGGCCTGGACACCGACACGAACCCCGGGGGCTTCAAGCTGGTGGACCTGGACTACGGCTCCTACCAGCTCATTGAGACCAAGGCGCCGACCGGCTACGTCCTGGACGCCACCCCCCCGCACCATCACCATCTCCACTCAGGGCCAGGTCGCAGCGCTGGGCAACATTTCCAACCGCAAGTCGGCGGTCCCCGCCATCCCCTTCACCGGAGGAAGCGCTGCTGACACCTTCCTCATCGGCGGAGGGGCGGTACTGGGGATCACCGCACTGGTCATGACGATCCAGGCCTACCGACGCCGTCGAGCCCTGGACTCCTGACTCAGCTCATGACCTGAGCAGACGGTCAGGACGCACGTGACGGGCGGCAGACACCGAGGTGTCTGCCGCCCATCCGCATGAACCATCAGACCGGACACCTCACAGGAGCGGCAGGAGAATATCGGTGACGGCGTCGACAGGCGGGGTGGTCGCCGGGTCGGTGAGGTACTCCTCGATGATCGGATGGTCTCGCGGCTCCTCGCCCGAGCTCGGCAGCCACTGACCGTAGAGCCACAGGTAGGCGGCATGCATCGAGGAGTACGGGCCGATGTAACGCATGATCGCGTACCGGCCGGCCGGCACCATCCTCTCTGCAAGGTCGTGGGGAATCTCCGTACCGGGGTCGACGACGGTTCCAGCCGCCGAGCGCAGATCAGCCGGGGGAACGGCGTCGGGATCGTCCGCATAGATGGCAACCATCAGGCTCCCGGCGCCCATACGATCTCTGACTCGGCTGAACGCCCGGCCGATATCCATGTAGGAACCGCGGTGCTCGGATACGGCGAGTCGATAGCCGAACCGCGCTTCCACGCGCACCATCCACCCGGGGGCCTCTCTCACCGACGACGTCAATCCCGAACCACAGCTCGTCACCAGCGAGTCGATCGATGCCGGGCGTCCACCGATGCGGAATCGGCTGGGAGTCGTCCTGTAAGAGCGGAGAAAGGCTCGGCTGAACACGTCGGTGCCGGTGAACCCGGCTTTCCAGGCGATCCGTTCCACCGGCCACGAGGTCTCTGTGAGCATGGCGGCCGCCCGCTCCAGACGGAGACGGCGTACGGTCTGAGCGGCCGTCTCCCCACGTACCGCACGGTATATGCGGTGCCAGTGATAGCGGGAGAACCCGGAGACGTGAGCGAGGGTCTCCAGGCTGAGGTCGTCGTCAAGATGCGCGTAGATGTAGTCGGTGACAACGTCGAGCCGGCGTTGGTACTGCTCAGCCCTCATCTGTCCGAAAGGACCCCGATGGACAGGTGAATCGAGCCGTCCGGAGCGTAGTACTCGTAGTCGGCACGATAGTCACGGGTCAGGTCCTCGCGGGCCCAGACATCCACCCACGCCTCATAGACACTCTCTGGCCGAGCATCGGCCAGCGTGACGATGTAGTAAGTGGACTTCGGGATCGTCACAGTCACCTGGCCAGGGGGAACCGGACCTCCGGCCTCGATACGCCTGCCGATGACGAGGGTGTAGACGCCGTCGACATCGTCGCCGGGAGTCTCGTAGTCGGTATAGACCGCATAGATACCGGGGCCGACGCCGGGCTTCTCGGGTTTGAGGAGCCCGGCGTCGGCAGCGGCCCGCCAGTGAGGAGGAATGGTGCGGGCCGCCTCTCGGTTCGATGTCCGAAGAGGCAGGCCAACGACGTCGAAGGAGTCAATCGTTTCTCTCATGCGCACCATGATGCTCATATGGGGCCCAGAGCTCACCGACGATTCTTGCGGACCTGGGCGGGCCGTCAGTCCTGTGAGTGGGTCAGGACGATCTTGCCGGTGGTGGTTCCCGCGCGCACTGCGGTGACGGCCTGCGCGGCCTCCTGGATCGGGAGCCGGTCGGTGACGTGGACACGGAGCTCGCCGGAGGCCACGAGCTCCACCGCACGCCTCAGGTGGCCTCCGACGAGCGCCGGGTTCGCCCGACTGAAGGCCCCGAGGTTGAAGCCGGTGACGCCGATGCCCCGCAGCCACAGCGACGTGGTGCTCACCTGCTGGTCCTGCGCCTGGGACGCGTCCCCCAGCGCGAGGAGCCGTCCTGCCGTGCGCAGCAGGTCGAGGCTGCGCAGTCTGGCCGGTCCGGCCACCGGGTCGGCGACGATGTCGAACTGGGCGGGTTCGACGTCGTCGAGCTCCTCGGTCAGCCAGGCCTCGTCATAGCCCAGGTCCAGGATCTCCTGGCGCTTGGCCTCACTGCGGGTGACGCCGACGACGCGGCCCGCACCGAGCAGCCGGGCGACCTGACCCACCTGTGAGCCGAGGCCACCGGCGGCGGCATGGACCAGCACGCTCTCACCGCGGCGCAGGTGGGCGATCTCCTCCAGGGCGACGAGCGCCGTCGTCGAGTTGGCCGGAACTGCCGCGGCCACGACCGGATCAAGCCCCGCAGGGAGCGGTACAACGAGCTCAGCGGGAGCCACAGCGACCTGCCCGTAGCCGCCACCCCCGGTGATGGTCAGGGCGACGACGGCCTCCCCGACCCGGTAGCCATCCACCCCGTCACCCAGGGCACGGACACGGCCGCTCACCTCCAGTCCGGGGGTCCAGGGCAGGTCGATGGGCACGAGACCCTCGGTGAAGAGCGCCTCGACGTAGCCGACACCGGCATGGTCCACATCCACCGCGATCTGACCCGGTCCGGGCTCAGGAGTGGGGGCCTCCTGGTAGCGCAGCCCGGAGGCGGGGCCATCGAAGCTGATGATCTGCATGGCCTTCATGTGCAGCACCTTTCTGTATCAGTCATCAACACCGTATCAGATACCTGATACCCAACACGGAGCAGCACCATCGCGATTCGTGGACGCAGTGATGATCTCAGGCCCGTGAAAGCAGTGGTCGTCGACACCTCGACCGCTACTCGGCGCTGAGGTCGCCCCGCAGAAGCGCAGTGACCCGCCCGAGCATCTCGGTGAGCTGCTGGCGCTCCCTGACGGTGAAAGCCTCCGCCATGCGTTGCTCGATGCCTCGCGCCGCCTCATCGGCGCGGAGCACCAGGGCCTCACCCTCGGGCGTGAGTGAGGCGATGAGGACCTTGGCGTGGTCGGAGGAGGGGCGGCGGGCGACGAGTCGCTTCTGCTCCAGCTTGGCGATGACGGTGGCCATCGTCTGCGGGGTGACCGCGGCGGCCCTGGCCAGCTGTGCCGAGGACTGTTCAGGCACGTAGTACAGGGAGAGCATGGCGGCGTACTGGGCCACGGTGAGGCCAAAGCTCCTGAGGGCCTCAGTCTTGGCGGCCATCATGGCCTGCTCCGCCGACTTGATGTGCAGGCCCAGCCGCACCCCGGTGTCCTCGGCGAGCTCGCGACGTCCTCGCCTCGGGGGCGGAATGTCGACGGTGCGGCTCACGATGCTCATCCTAGGAGACCTCGTCATCGGGGAAGAAGATCTCCTCGATGGTCAGGCCGAAGACGCGCGCAATGGTGAAGGCCAGGGGCAGAGAGGGATCGTAACGACCGGCCTCCAGAGCGTTGACCGTCTGGCGGGAGACACCCAGCTCATCGGCGAGCCGGGCCTGAGTCCAGCTGCGCTGGGCACGCAGCACCTTGAGATCGTTCCTCACCGGTACCGCCAGGCAGTCCACAACGTTCCGATGATGAAGAAGACTCCCCACACCATCACGACCCATGAGGCATTGAGAAGAGGCAGGCCCACTTCCTCCATAAAACCGTAGGCAAGACAGGTGAGAATCGTTCCTGCCGATGAGATGACCAGAGCATCCAGCATCTTCTTCTGCTGCATCTCATCAATCTCTCGAAACATCTTCATCATCGCCCACGCACACACGCAGGCTCCGATCATGGGAAGCAGCGCACTGACGAATCGCCACGGAGTTCCCTCCACGGAATGGGACCAGAATCTGCTGGAGAAAATAGCCAGCGAATAAAGCAGCATGCCTATGGTGAACCGAATGAGGTAGGCGACGTGTGCTTTACGGTCACTACTCATGATGCCTGCGATGCTAACAGAATCGGAAGCCCAAGACCAAGCACATCAAGACCCCAGTGAGCGACCACCAGCGACCACAGGCCGCCACGCCACCGCCACCGCATGCACCCCAGGAGTAGTCCCACCAAGAATGTGGTGACGAACCTGGCGACCTGCGCCCGAGGACTCAATGGCGTCAACGCCGTGTGCTGAAGTGCGAAGAAGAATGCGATAACGACCAGCGCCGCAGCCTTATGGAAACGAGATTCAAGGGCCTCGGCAGCATACCCGCGGTACAAGCCTTCTTCCGCCAGGGCGATCGTCACCGGCATGACGAGCAGGGCCCACCATCCCAGCCACATGGGAACGCCATGCAACACTCCTGAGGCGGGAGGAGGACCCTGATAGGCAATCAGATTGCCGATGAAGGTGGAGACGAAGAACCCGACGAACAGAATGATGAAGGCCAGCAGCCCCCAGGCGGTAGCCGGCCGGCTGGGAGCCAGGAGATCGCTCAGGCGACGATTCTGCCGAGCCAGCAGCCGAGACAGGACAAGCAGAGTGATGACGTCGACAATCACCACCGTCACATTGGCCCACAGCAGGGCCCGGTTGTAGATCCAGTCGACGAAGGGCAGAACGATACCGGTGCAGGCGAAAAGCAGAACGGTCCGCATCAGGAGGAGCACAACCACACTGCGCCCGGTTCGTGTGATGGCAGGCAAGGAGGACATGACTCGAATATAAAGCGACCTTGTCATTCAGTCAAGGTTACTTTCCTTTTCGGTGATGTCCCCCCGACCGCCACGTCGTCACCAGGTACGCACCACCCAGCATTGCACCGGTGACGACCGGGAAGGCGGGGATCACCCATCAGTGAGGGCGCACCTCGATCCCGTGGGCCCGCAGCGTCCGTTTTGCGACGATCCAGAAGGGCAGGACGACCGGTAGCGCCGTCGCCACTCCCGGGGTGTAACGCCGGGCGAGGGCCACTGTGGCCAGGTGGCTGAAGGTGTGCATGCCGTAGCCGTGGAGCGCGGCCTGGTAGAAGGGCGAGCGTCCCCAGAAATAATCCCCGAGATGGGCCACCATCATGGACCATCTCAGGGAGAGAGAAGTATGAGAAATCAGTGGTGGAGCCAACGGGACTCGAACCCGTAACCCCCTGCTTGCAAAGCAGGTGCGCTACCAATTGCGCCATGGCCCCTCGGGGAGGGTGATCACCAGGCCCGTCAGCTGCTAGTCAACGGGATCGGTGACCTCGGCCCACGCGGCCCGTTCCATGCGGGCCGCCTCGAACCTGAGCCACGCGGCATAACCCGCAGCGGCCAGGAACGAAAAGACCGCGGCTGATACGACTGCACGGTTCCTCATGAAACCTCCTCATCGTCTCACCGCGGACGGTGGGCCTAGCTGGACTCGAACCAGCGACCTCATCCTTATCAGGGGATGCGCTCTAACCAACTGAGCTATAGGCCCTTGCGACCGGAGAAGATTAACCTACCCGGCCATGACAGACCAAATCCGATCACTCATCCGCAAGCGTGAGATGGATCCCACCGACGAGGGTGGCGGTGATGTTGTAGAGAAAGGCACCCAGAGTGGTCAGAGCGGTCATCAGCACGATATCCACCACGGCGATAATCGTGGAGACGGCCAGGGCTCGTGGCAGCTCGAGGTAGGCCACGATCGCGGAGAAGGTGTTGGAGCGCTCACCGGCAACCGTCTTGACGAGCTCCTCGATGGTGGAGAAGACGTGCATGGCATCGAGCATGAACCACACGACCGCCGTGGCGACGATGAGCATGATGCCCGCGGCGAAGCTGAGCAGGAAGCTCGCCTTCATCACCGACCAGGGGTCGACCCGGGTCAGGGCCAGACGCACGCGGCGCGGCCCGGCAATGGTCTTCTTGCTCTTCTTGCTCTTGCCGCCCGACGCGCTGCCGGAGGCATCCGCACCACCCACAATGGATGCGGCACCTGTGGACCCACCGTCAGGGGACATGGAAACCGGCTGGCTCATGCTTCGACCTCACTCTCGTTGTCTTCCAACGCTACCGTGTCCGCCGCTGAGTCCGCAGGAGAGTCGCCAGTGTCACCTTCTGGGGGCACATCGGCCCGGGCCTGGTCGGCGGAGTCCGCCGACTCGGCACTCGGGGCGCTATCGGCGGCATCGACCGCCTCCTCCATGTCCCGTTCGGTGTTGCGGGCCACCGCGATGATGCGGTCTCCGGCGTCGGGCTTGGCGAAAGTCACGCCCTGCGTGGTCCGCCCGGTGCGAGAGACCTCGACGACGGCGGAGCGGACCACCTTGCCCGAGGCCATGATGCACAGGACCTCGTCGCCGGAGTCGGTCACCAGGGCGCCCACGAGGTTGCCTCGCGCCTCGACGAGGTTGGCGACCTTGACGCCCAGGCCGCCGCGGCCCTTGACGGGGTAGTCGACGACGTTGGTGCGCTTGGCGTAGCCGCCCTCGGTGACGACGAACAGGTCGGCGTCCTGCCAGGAGGGGTCAACGACGTCCATGGCCAGCAGGTAGTCGCCCTCGCGGAAGCGCATGCCGGTGACGCCGCTGGTGGCCCGGCCCGTGGGCCTCAGGGTGTCGTCGTCGGCGTGGAATCGCAGGGACTGGCCGGCGTGGGAGACCAGCAGGAGGTCCTGCCCGGTGCTCAGGAGCCGGGCGGAGACGAGCTCGTCGTAGTTGCCGTCCTCGTCCTGGCGCAGGTTGATGGCGATGACGCCGCCGGAGCGGTTGGAGTTGTACTCGCTCAGGCGGGTCTTCTTCACCAGGCCGCGGCGGGTGGCCAGGACGAGGTAGTCGGCCTGGTCGTAGTCCTGGAGCTCCATGACCTGGGCGATCTCCTCACCGGGCTGGAAGGCCAGGAGGTTGGCCACGTGCTGGCCCTTGGAGTCGCGCCCGCCCTCGGGCAGCTCGTAGCCCTTGGCCCGGTAGACGCGACCGTAGTTGGTGAAGAACAGCAGCCAGCGGTGCGTCGTGGTGACGAAGAAGTGGTCGACGACGTCGTCCTCACGCAACGTGGCCCCGCGGATGCCCTTGCCGCCGCGGTGCTGGGAGCGGTAGGAGTCGGTGCGGGTGCGCTTGGCGTAGCCGGATCGGGTGATGGTGACGACCACGTCCTCCTCGGGGATGAGGTCCTCCATGCTCATCTCGCCGTCGAAGGGCACGATCCGGGTGCGGCGCTCGTCCCCGTACTTCTCGACGATCTCGGCCAGCTCGTCGGAGACGATGCCCCGCTGGCGCTCCGGGGAGGCGATGATCTCGCGCAGGTCCTTGACGCGGGCGCGCAGCTCGTCGGACTCCTCCTGGATCTTGAGGCGCTCCAGGGCGGCCAGACGGCGCAGCTGGAGGGAGAGGATGGCCTCGGCCTGGGCCTCGTCGACGTCCAGCAGGCCCATGAGGCCGGTGCGGGCCTCCTCGGTGGTGGGCGAGCGCCGGATGAGGGCGATGACGGCGTCGAGGGCGTCGATCGCCTTGAGCAGGCCCTCGAGAATGTGGAGGCGCTCCTCAGCCTTGCGCAGGCGGAAGCGGGAGCGGCGCACGATGACGTCGATCTGGTGGCTCACCCAGTGGCGCACGAACCCGTCCAGGCTCAGGGTGCGCGGCACCCCGTCGACCAGGGCGAGCATGTTGGCCGGAAGTTGTCCTGGAGCTGGGTGCGCTTGTAGAGGTTGTTGAGGACCACCTTGGCGACGGCGTCGCGCTTGAGGACGATGACCAGTCGCTGACCGGTGCGCCCGGAGGTCTCGTCACGGATGTCGGCGATGCCGGTGACCTGGCCGTCGCGCACGAGCTGGGCGATCTTGTCGGCCAGGTTGTCGGGGTTGACCTGGTAGGGCAGCTCAGTGACGACGAGGCACTGGCGCCCCTGGATCTCCTCGACGTTGACCACGGCCCGCTGGGTGATGGAACCGCGGCCGGTGCGGTAGGCGTCCTCGATGCCCCGCCGTCCCAGAATGGTGGCGCCGGTGGGGAAGTCGGGTCCGGGGATCCGTTCGATGAGGGCGTCGAGCAGCTCCTCGCGCGAGGCGTCGGGGTGCTCGAGGTACCACTGGGCTCCGCGGGCGACCTCGCGCAGGTTGTGCGGCGGGATGCGGGTGGCCATGCCGACGGCGATGCCCTCGGAGCCGTTGACCAGGAGGTTGGGGAACCGGGACGGCAGGATGACCGGCTCCTGGTTGCGTCCGTCGTAGTTGTCCTGGAAGTCGACGCTGTCCTCGTCGATGTCCCGGAGCATCTCCATGGCCAGGGGCGCCATCTTGCACTCGGTGTACCGGGGGGGCGGCGGGCCCCAGGTTGCCGGGCGTGCCGAAGTTCCCCTGGCCGGCCACCAGCGGGTAGCGCAGCGACCACCACTGGACCAGGCGGGCCAGCGCGTCGTAGATGGCGCTGTCGCCGTGGGGGTGGTAGGTCCCCATGACGTCGCCGACGACGCGGGAGGACTTGGAGAAGGAGGCGGTGGGGCGGTAGCCGCCGTCGTACATGGCGTACAGGACGCGGCGGTGGACCGGCTTGAGCCCGTCGCGCACGTCGGGCAGGGCCCGGCCCACGATGACGCTCATCGCGTAGTCGAGGTAGGAGCGCTGCATCTCCATCTGGAGGTCGACCGGCTGGATGCGCTCGGGGACGGCTATGCTCGTCGCTCCCTCGTCGCCGATGATCTCTTCAACTTCGTCGCTCACAGGATTCCTTCGTGTTCAGAGGATGTCGCCGACGGCGGGCCGGCGGTTCACGTGTCGCTCGGTGCTGCTCAGATGTCCAGGAAGCGGACGTCGGAGGCGTTGCGCTGGATGAAGGAGCGCCGCTGCTCGACGTCGTCGCCCATGAGGATCGCGAAGGTCTCGTCGGCGTCGGCCGCCTCATCGAGCGTGACCTGCTTGAGGATCCGGGTCGTGGGGTCCATGGTCGTCTCCCACAGCTCGTGGTCGTTCATCTCGCCCAGACCCTTGTAGCGCTGGATCCCGCCGTCCTTGGGCAGGCGGCGGCCCTTCTCCTGCCCTGCGGCCAGGAGCTTGTCGCGCTCGGCGTCGGAGTAGGCGAACTCGTGCTCGGCGTTGGACCACTTGAGCCGGTAGAGCGGCGGCATGGCGATGTAGGTGTGGCCGTGCTCGATGAGGGGCCGCATGTAGCGGAACAGGAGGGTCAGCAGGAGGGTGGCGATGTGCTGGCCGTCGACGTCGGCGTCGGCCATGATGACGATCTTGCCGTAGCGCAGCTTGGTGATGTCGAAGTCCTCGCCGATGCCGGTGCCGAAGGCGGTGATGAGGCTGCGGATCGTGTCGGAGGACAGGGCCCGGTCCAGGCGCGCCTTCTCGACGTTGAGGATCTTGCCGCGGATCGGCATGATCGCCTGGTGCTCGGGGTCGCGGCCGCCGACGGCGGAGCCGCCGGCCGAGTCGCCCTCGACGATGAAGATCTCGGAGTCCGCGGCGCTCTTCGAGGAGCAGTCGCGCAGCTTGCCCGGCATGGAGGCGGACTCCAGGACGCCCTTGCGGCGGGTGGCCTCGCGGGCCTTGCGGGCGGCCAGGCGCGCGGCGGCGGCCTGGGAGGCCTTGGTGATGATGGCGCGCGCGTCGCTCGGGTGGGAGTCCAACCAGTCGCCGAGCTGGCCGTAGACCGTCTGCTGGACGAAGGTGCGCGCCTCGGTGTTGCCGAGCTTGGTCTTGGTCTGGCCCTCGAACTGCGGCTCGGAGAGCTTGACGGAGATGACGGCCGTCAGTCCCTCACGGATGTCGTCACCGGTGAGGTTGTCGTCGCGCTCCTTGAGCAGGCCCTTGTCCCGGGCGTACTTGTTGACCAGGGTGGTCAGCGCCGTGCGGAAGCCCTCCTCGTGGGTGCCGCCCTCGGTGGTGTTGATCGTGTTGGCGTAGGTGTGGACCGACTCGGAGTAGGCGCTGGTCCACTGCATGGCGATCTCCAGGCTGATGGAGTGGGTCTCGCCCAGGGACTGCTCGGCCTCGAAGTCGATGATCTCGGGGTGGATGAGCTCGGCCTTCTTGGACTTGTTGAGGAAGGCGACGTAGTCGCGCAGGCCGTGCTCGTAGCAGTAGGAGTCGGTGCGGAATCCGACCTCGGGGGCGTCGGGGGCGGAGTCGTCCCCGGCGATCTCGTCGCCGGCGTCCTGGACGCCGATGCGCTCGTCGGTCAGGGTGATGCGCAGGCCCTTGTTGAGGAAGGCCATCTGCTGGAAACGACGGCGCAGCGTCTCGTAGTCGAAGTCGACCGTCTCGAAGATGCTCGGGTCCGGGTAGAAGGTCTGGGTGGTGCCGGTGGACTCGGTGGTCTCGCCCTTGACGAGCTCGGTGATGGGGCGGCCGCCGTCGGCGAAGGACATGCGCCACACGAATCCCTGCCGGCGCACCTCGGTGTCACCCGGGTGGACAGGGCGTTGACCACGGAGATGCCCACGCCGTGCAGACCGCCGGAGACGGCGTAGCCACCGCCTCCGAACTTGCCGCCGGCGTGCAGGATCGTCATGACGACCTCGACGGTGGGCTTGTGCTCGGTGGGGTGCTCGTCGACCGGGATGCCACGGCCGTTGTCGCTGACGCGCACACCGCCGTCGGCCAGGATGGTGACCTCGATGTGGTCGCAGTAGCCAGCCAGGGCCTCGTCGACGGAGTTGTCGACGACCTCGTAGACGAGGTGGTGCAGGCCCCGCTCACCGGTGGAACCGATGTACATGCCGGGGCGCTTCCGGACCGCTTCGAGCCCTTCGAGGACGGTGATGTCCGAGGCTCCGTAATCGTGATTCACAGTGGCGTCCTGGTCAGACACGTGTCAGTTGCTCCTCAATCTGTGCGCATCGGGACCTCAGTGGTCCGATGTCTCCGTCCGGCCCCTTCACACGACGATCCTGAGGGAGGATCGTGCGCACACGTAGGTGGGTACATCAGGACGGTCCTGGGCGCACCTTGGGCGGTTTCACCGCATTCTAGCGTAGATAGGCCCGTGAACCGCGGCACCGTGAGCAGCTGGAAGCGTGCCCGTGGTCACCTCTGTCTCACGCGGATCACCGCGTCGCCCGGCGCCCGGCATGCGCCCCGTGATTTTCCGACGACGCCGGCCCCGACCGGCGCGTTGACGATGATACCCGCGGTCCCACTATCCGTAGGTATCGCGCGGACCACGGGTGCCGCGCAGGCCGACTCCGCGGCGTTTCCATGAGGGACCGGCCGGCCCCAGGATCCGCAGCTCCACCCCGTCACCGGTGCTGATCCCTCCGGCCTGGCGACCGCCGGGCCCTGAGCGCAGGGCCTCAACGATCCTGGCCTCGATGGTGGGCTGGAGGAGTCGGAGCTGCTGGGCCCAGCTCGACGACGAGGCGCGCAGGGTGATGCGTCCGGCGTCGAAGGACTCGATGGTGCAGTGCTCGGCGACCTGCTCGCCCACGATGGTCGGCCACCGGGCGACGACGCCGGCCACCGCGAGCTTTCCGGCCCAACCGTTGTCGGCCACCATGCGGCGCAGCTCGCGTTGCCCGGGTGCGGGGGTCGAAGGGGTGGGGCCGGGCCGGTCGCGTCCCCGTGCCAGTCCCTGGCCGCGATCGGCCGGGTCGTCCGGGTTCTGACCCAGCGCCCGGGCCAGCTCGCGCCGCTGGTCCCAGGGCGCCGCCTGCTGCGCGTCCTCGCCCCCAGAACCACGGGCCGGCCCGCGCGGCCTGCGGGCCGGGACGCGGCTGTCGCCCTTCTCCCAGGCCTGGGCGCGCTGGCGGGTCAGGGCCCGCTGGGCGAGGACATCGGGAAGCGGGCCGTCACCGGTGGGCGGGGAGGGCTCAGCCACGGGTGACCTCACCGTCGGCCACGTGGTACCGGGCGCCGGCGAGCTCGGCGGGGACATCGTCGTCGACGGCGGCGGTCAGCAGGACCTGCTGGGCTCCGGCGACCATCTGGGCCAGGGCGCGGCGGCGCTGCTCGTCGAGGGAGGCGAAGACGTCGTCGAGGATGAGTACCGGCTCGCCGTCCCCGCCGTAGGCGTCGATGTCGGTGCGCAGCATGTCGTAGGAGGCCAGGCGCAGTGCGAGGGCCAGGGACCACTGCTCGCCGTGGGAGGCGAATCCGCGGGCGGGCAGGCCGGTGAGGAACAGGGAGAGGTCGTCGCGGTGCGCCCCGATGAGGTTCGCGCCGCGGTCGATCTCGCGGGCGTGGAGCTCACCCATGGCACTCTCCAGGCGCGTGGCGAGGGCGGTCTCATCGAGGAGCGTCTCCTCGCCGGCGAGCCAGGCCGACTCGTCGTGGGGGTCGGGTTCCGGGGATCCCTCGTGGGTCAGCAGGCTCGAGCGGTAGGCGATCTGAGCACGGGAACGCTGCCCGCAGGCCCCGGAGACGGTCTCGTAGGCGGAGGCCACCCAGGGGCGCAGGCGCCGCACGACATCGACACGGGCGGCGATGAGCCGGGCGGCTGCCGCGGCGAGCTGGGCGTCCCAGATCTCCAGGGTGGAGAGCATGGAGGCGGTCGACGAGCGGGCCGCGCGCGCGGACTTCAGGAGGCTGGCGCGCTGGGCGAGGATCTTGTCGTGCTCGGCGCGCACCCCGGCCAGGCCCGGGCGCAGCGTGATGACCAGGTCGTCGAGGAAGCCTCGGCGGATCCCGGGCTCGGCCCGTACCAGGGAGAGGTCCTCAGGGGCGAAGACGACCGCGCGCAGCACCCCGAGCAGGTCGCGGGGACGGCAGCCGCCCCGGTTGAGGCGGGCCCGGTTCGCCTTACCGGCGATGATCTCGATCTCCAGGACGCTGGGTCTTTCCCCATGGACGGCTCGGGCGCGCACGACGGCGCCGGCCGGCTGGGCCTGGCCCGGTGCCGCCCGTCGGACGAGGGCGGTGTCCGCGCCGATCCGGTGGGAGGAGAGCGTCGCCAGGTAGACGATGGCCTCGACCAGGTTGGTCTTGCCCTGTCCGTTGGAGCCGACGAAGGCGCTGGGGCCTGGCTCCAGTGACAGCACCAGGCTGCGGTAGGAGCGGAAGTCGTCCAGGGAGAGGTCAGAGACGTACATGCACCGTCGAGTCTCAGGCTCCGAAGCGGATCGGCATGAGCAGGTAGCGGAAGGAGGAGTCCTCGGTGCCCCCGATGGAGTCCATGCCCGTGAGCACCGCGGGCTTCGAGGCGTGGGTGAAGTCGAGGCGGACGTAGGGCTGGTTGAGGGCGCCCAGGCCGTCGAGGAGGTAGCCGGGGTTGAAGGCGGTGGAGATGTCGTCGCCCTCGAGGTGGGCGACGAGCTGCTCGGTGGCCTGGGCGTCGTCGCCCTGTCCGGCGTCCAGCTCCAGGTTGCCCTGGGTGAAGGACATGTGAATGGGGGTGGAGCGGTCGGCGACGAGGCTGACGCGGCGCACGGCCGCCATGAGCTCGTCGGTGCCCACGGTGGCGTGGATCGAGGTGGACTCCGGGAAGAGGCGGCGCACCGGCGGGTAGTCGCCGTCGGTGAGCAGGGAGGTGGTGCGTCTGCCCCCGGCCTCGAAGCCGATGAGGCTGGAGGCCGCCGACTCGCTGCTGAGGGCCACGGTCACGTCGCCGGAGGAGGTCAGGGACTTGGCGACGTCGGACAGGGTGCGGGCCTTGAGCAGGGCCGTGGTGGACAGCTCGGTGTTGGACGGCGACCAGGTCAGCTCCCGCATGGCCAGGCGGTAGCGGTCGGTGGCCATGAGGACCAGCGAGCTGCCCTCGACCTCGATCTGGACGCTGGTGAGCAGGGGCAGGGTGTCGTCACGGGAGGCGGCGATGGAGACCTGACCGACGGCGCGGGCCAGGTCGTGGGCATCGATCGTGCCGGCGACGGTGGGCATGACCGGAAGTGCCGGGTAGTCGTCGGCGGCCATGGCCGCCAGGGAGAAGCGGGCCGATCCGCAGGAGACGGCGACCTTGTTGCCCTCAACCTCCAGGTCGACGGGCTTGTTCGGCAGCGCCTTGGCGATATCGGCCAGGAGCCGTCCGGAGACGAGGACGACGCCGTCCTCCTCGACGTCGGCGGCCACCTCGCAGTGGGCCGAGACCTCGTAGTCGAAGGAGGCCAGGACCAGGCTGGAGCCCTTGGCCTCCAGTCGCACCCCGGCCAGGACGGGCACCGGCGGGCGGGCGGGCACGGATCGTGCAGTCCAGGTGACGGCTTCGGCGAGGATGTCTCGGTCAACCCTGAGCTTCACAGTAGGTGCCTCCGTCAATCGTGGTCGGTCGGTCGGTAGGCGTCGTGGCACTACTGAGCCGAAGAGGAAACGTGGGTGCCGGCAGGTCGCCGGCGGACAGTCGTCATCGGAACCGCGTCGCTGGGAACGCAGTCCTGGGTCGAGAGTGTAGACGGTAGTCCGTGAGAGTCACCCTGTCACCAGCGATCACTCATGGTCATCCCATGAGCCTCCCTGAATGACAGGTCCCCGGGGTCCGGACCGACCTCGTTGGCCGATCGTGCTTCGCGATTCATGTCATTTGGGTTTGTAGGTGTAGTAGCACGTGTGGATGCTGGGGATAACAGGATCTTTCGCCGCCATGACGCCAGTGACGCTGGGGAATGACAGGTGGGTGGTCCTGGTGAGCAGACAGGGGTGTCGGTGGAGAGACTGAATGACATGCATGTCATTCCACAGTGGTACTGCCGTACCTCCACAGCGACACGCTCGCTCCTCCACGTGCCGTCCTCAGCACCGTCCACAGCTGCGTTGGATGCGGTCGGGGACGGTGTGTCGTCGGGTCAGGCGGGAGACTGGGCGGCCTGCTTGATGCGGCTGGTCAGCTCGGTGACCTGGTTGAAGGTGGAGCGCCGCTCGGCCATGAGGGTGCGGATCTTCTTGTCCGCGCTCATGACGGTGGTGTGATCGCGCCCGCCGAACTCCCGCCCGATCTTGGGCAGGGAGAGGTCGGTGAGCTCGCGGCACAGGTACATGGCGATGTGGCGGGCCGAGACCATGGTGCGTGAGCGGTTGGCCGAGCACAGGTCGTCGATGGTGATGCCGAAGTAGTCGGCGGTCTGCGCCATGATGAGGGAGGTCGTGATCTCCTGGCCCTCGGGGTCGGAGATGATGTCCTTGAGGACCATCTCGGCCAGGGTCTGGTCGACGGGCTGCTTGTTGAGGGAGGCGAAGGCCGTCACCCGGATGAGTGCGCCCTCGAGCTCGCGGATGTTGGTGGTGATGCGCGAGGCGATGTACTCCAGGACGTCGAAGGGCAGGTCGAGGCCCTCGGCGGTGCCCTTGCGGGAGAGGATCGCGATACGGGTCTCCAGGTCCGGGGGCTGGACGTCGGCAAGCAGGCCCCACTCGAAGCGGGAGCGGAGGCGCTCGTCGAGCCCACCGAGGGCCTTGGGGGGCTGGTCGGAGGTGAGGACCACCTGCTTGCCCGAGGAGTGCAGGGAGTTGAAGGTGTGGAAGAACTCCTCGAGGGTCGACTCCTTGCCCTGGAGGAACTGGATGTCGTCGACCAGGAGGATGTCGACCTCGCGGTAGCGGCGCTTGAAGCCCTCCATGCGGCCGTCGTCCTGGTTGCCGTCGCGCACGCAGGCGATGAAGTCGGAGACGAAGACCTCGGAGTTGACGTACTTGACGCGGATTCCCGGGTTGAGGGTCTGGGCGTAGTGGCCGATGGCGTGCAGGAGGTGCGTCTTGCCCAGGCCGGAGCCGCCGTAGATGAACAAGGGGTTGTAGGCACGGGCCGGAGCCTCGGCCACAGCCAGTGCCGTGGCGTGAGCGAAGCGGTTGGAGGATCCGGTGACGTATGTGTCGAAGGTGTATCTCGGATTGAGCTGGGAGACGTCGTGGGCCGCCGTGGGTGTCAGCAGTCCCGGTGGAGTTCTGGGAGCCGGTGCCCCCGGGGCTGTAGGTGCCGGGAAGTCCCGACCCGGTGGGAAGGGGAGCCGACATCGTCGACGGGGCGGAGGAGGCGGAGGCCTGGGAGTGAGGCATCGGTGAGGGAGTCGCCGCCGAGTAGGTCGCCGAGTAGGGCGACGGCTCCGCCATCTGCTCGCCGTAAGCGGGCACCGTTGGTGCGGCGGGCGCAGCGGACAGAGTCGACCCGACGGAGGGCCCCGACAGCTGGGGTGAGACCGAGGGGGACGGAGAGGATGTCGGCGCGGGGTGACGGTCGCCAGATTGACGGGCTCGGGAGCCACAGGAGACATGGGTGCGCGCGACACCTCTGAGGAGGTGTCGACTGTGACCTCCATGGGCATGGGGCGTCCCCAGACCTGGCTGATGGCGGCGCTGATGGGAGCACGTGCCTGCTCGACGATGTCCTTGGCGAAGGCTGATCCGACAACGAGGACGAGCGTGCCGTCGACGTCGATGAGATGGGTCATGCGAATCATGGACATCTTGCCCTGACCCAGTTCTCCGGAGCTGGAGAGCACCTCAAGTGCTGAGAGCCATTTGGTGTTGGCGGCGTCGGGCACGACGGACTCCTGATCGGAATGGTTGATGAACCCGGTGAATGCAGCCCGACCGACGCCGGCCGGGTCCTGTGTCGATGATGACAGGGTTGTGTGGAACTGGCGAACCGGAAGGTCTGACCGGGCGTCCCATCATGCTGGTTCTCCACAGCCTTGTCCACACCTGGGGACACAGAGAGCGATGACTCACAGACAACGTTCAGAATAAACTCTGAAAAAAGTAGGTGTGAGTGGCTCCGATCATGCGGTGCGAGCCCGCGGAATGACAGATGTGTCGTCATTGACGGGGCTTCTGAGAAGATACACACAGATCAGTGAGTTATCCACATATCCGCAAGGTTGTGGACGGAGTTCTTCCCACAGCGGTGGACACGGGCCGACCCTGGTTGTGGATGACGTGTGAAGAGGGTGTGGATGACGCCATCGGTCACAGTGGTCACAGTCGGCCACATTCGTTTGACCGGCAAGAGGGCCAAACGTAGGCTGTTGCAGACGTTCGCGCGGAGTCAGGTCCCGATCCATGGGGCAGCCGCACGAGCGACAGTGCCGCGAACCTCGCGATGCACTGTTCCGATCACCTCAAGCAGGAGTTAAGCCCGTGAGCAAGCGGACCTACCAGCCGAACAACCGTCGTCGTGCCAAGGTGCACGGCTTCCGCAAGCGCATGTCCACCCGCGCAGGCCGTGCCGTTCTCGCTTCGCGGCGCCGCAAGGGCCGCGTTCGCCTCGCCGCCTGAGGTGCTCGGCGCGGCGCATCGACTAGCGCGGGGTGAGGACTTCACTACCGCGATTCGTCGGGGTACGCGTTGCGGGAATCGCAGGCTGGTCGTGCACTACCACGCCGGCGGGAGAGGGGATGACTCCCCGGCTCTCGTCGGCGTCGTCGTGCCCAAGAAGCAGGTACCGCTGGCGACCCGCCGCAATCGCGTCAAGCGCCGGGTCAGAGCCCTCATGGCGCAGCGGGTCGGCTCCCTCGAGCCGGGAACCCGTGTCGTCGTGCGCGGACTTGCAGGTGCCGACGGCGCCGACAGCACCACCCTGGGACGGGACCTGGATCGGCTTCTGAGCCGGTGCCGGGAACGCCAGGTCGAAGGGCACCGGCGATGAGCCGGTCGGTCGCGGGTGAGCGATGAGCGAGTGGTTGACGCGAGCCCTCCTGGCTCCAGTGCGTTTCTACCAGCGCTTCATCTCTCCGGCCCTGCCGGCCTCCTGCCGTTACCACCCCACGTGCTCGGCCTATGCCGTCACCGCGCTGGAGGTGCATGGTCCGATCAAGGGCACGCTGCTGGCCCTGTGGCGTCTGCTGCGATGCAACCCGTTGACCCGTGGTGGAGTCGACCATGTCCCGGACAAGGGGCAGTGGCGATACCACCATCCCCATGACGTTCCGAGGTTCACGGTCGAGGACCCCTGACTGAACCTGGTGAACCGATGGATACGATGCCGGCTCAGACCCTGAGCTCACACTGATACCGCTCTCGCACGAGAACCCTCATACAAGGAGTACGGATGGACACGTTGCTGTGGCCGCTCAAGGTGGCCGTGGCCTGGGTCATGGTCACGATCCACAAGGCCCTGGTCCTCATCGGGTTCCCCGATGGGCCGGGTATCGCCTGGGTGCTGTCCATCATCGGTCTGACGATCGTGGTGCGGCTGCTCATCATGCCGTTGTTCGTCAAGCAGATCCGAGCCTCCCGCGGGATGCAGCTCCTCCAGCCGGAGTTGCAGGCGCTTCAGGCCAAGTACAAGGGCAAGAAGGACCCCGAGTCGCGCCAGCGCATGAACGAAGAGATGATGGCGCTCTATCGCAAGCACGGGACCAACCCCATGGCCTCCTGCCTGCCGATCCTGGTGCAGATGCCCATCTTCTTCGCCCTATTCCGGGTCCTGGCCTCCTTTGGGTGCGGTTGCCACCGGCAAGTACGGCCGTCCCTCGATCGGTCCGCTCACGCAGCAGCTGGCCGAGCAGGTCCAGGCCTCCAGCGTCTTCGGCGCCAGCCTGTCCTCCTCCTTCCTGAGCAGCTCCGACACACAGGTCAAGATCGTTACGGTCGCCATGATCATCATCATGTCGGTGACGCAGTGGTACACCATGGCGCAGCTGTCGATGAAGAACATGTCGACGGAGTCCCTCAACTCCGACAACCCCATGATCCGTTCCCAGCGGATGATGCTGTACGTGATGCCGGTGATCTTCGCCGTCTCCGGCGTCAACTTCCAGATCGGTGTGCTCGTCTACTGGGTCGTCTCCAACTTGTGGACCATGGGTCAGCAGTTCTTCACCATCCGCAACATGCCCGCACCCGGCAGTGAGGCCGAGAAGAAGTACCGCGCCCGCATCAATGCCAAGCGGGCGCGCAAGGGACTGCCCTCCCTGGAGGAGGAGGAAAGGGCTGAGGCGGTCGCCAAGGCCGAGGCCGAGGGCCGTACCGGAGGCCAGCGGGTGCAGCCGGTGCGCAAGAACCGGCAGAAGAAGGCCGGCGGTCACGGCGAGTCCCGCAGCGATGCCTCTGCCGACCTCGCTGACGACTCCGATGTCGAGCAGATCGAGGACGAGGACGAGGCGAAGGAGTCGACGTCGTCCAAGAGTGGTGGCCTCAGCGATGAGGAGATCGCTCGACGTCGATATGAGCGCCGAGCCCGCCAGCGTCGCGAGGCGGCGGCCCGACGCAAGGCCCAGGCCAAGAAGAAGCGCAACCGCTGAGGCTCGCTCAGCGGCGACGAACCCGGTTCCCATCACAGATACGGATGACATTATGAGTGAGCAGCACAGTAACGACTCCTCCCAGCAGTCAGCGGAGGAGGCCGTGAGCCGCCCCGTGAGCAACACCGTCTCGCGCCTCGAGGAGGAGGGCGAGATCGGCGCCGACTACCTGGAGGAGCTCCTCGATATCGCCGACCTGGGCGGCGATATTGATATCGACATCGATCACGGGCGCGCCTCCATTGCCGTGGTCGCCTCCGAGGAGGGCGATGAGCGCGAGCTCGCCGACCTCGTCGGACGCGACGGAGAGGTGCTGGAATCCGTTCAGGAGCTGACCCGCCTCGCGGTTCAGGCCCGCACCGGCAACCGTTCCCGCCTCATGCTCGACATCAACGGCTACCGCGCTGACCGTCGTGTCGAGCTCACCAAGGTCGCCCAGGAGGCGGTCACCAAGGTGCTCACTTCGGGAGAGGCCGTCAGCCTGGAGCCGATGAACCCCTTCGAGCGCAAGGTGTGTCACGACGTCGTTGCCGCCGCCGGACTGGTCTCCGAGTCCGAGGGCGCCGAGCCGCACCGATACGTCGTGGTCCTGCCCGCCGATGAGAATGACGAACAGGCTGTCGACAAGTCCGACGTCAACGATGCGGCTGACGACTCCGCTTCGGAGCAGGCCTGAGCATGAGTGAGGAGAAGCGGGCCCAGGTGGAGGAGCCGACGGCGGAGATGCGGGAGATCTTCGGGGTCTCCTTCTCCGCGGCGGAGCACTTCGCGCAGATGCTCGCTGAGGAGGGCGAGCTGCGCGGTCTGGTCGGGCCGCGTGAGCTTCCCCGCCTGTGGAGCCGGCACATCGTTAACTCGGCTGCCGTCGTCCCCTTCCTGCCGGCTCGGGGAAGCGTGGCCGATGTGGGCTCCGGGGCAGGCTTTCCCGGCATTGTCGTCGCGCTGCTGCGACCCGACCTCGACGTGACGCTCATTGAGACGATGGAGCGACGCACTCAGTGGCTCTCCGACGTCGTCGAGGAGCTGGACCTGGACAATGTGACCGTTCGGCGGGCCCGGGCCGAGGAGATCAAGGACCGCTATGACGTGGTGACGGCTCGCGCGGTGGCGAACCTGTCCAAGTTGGTGCGGTTGACGGCGCCGTTGCTCCGGCCGGGGGGCGCCCTGCTCGCCCTCAAGGGTATGCGGGCGCAGGACGAGGTCGATGACGCTAAGTACGTCATTAAAAAGGCAAAATTATCAGTCGCCGTTATTCATGAGGTTGTTACAGCCGGCGACGAAACAACGGCTGTCGTTGAGATTCGCCGCACGAAGAACCGTTGAGATACGGCGCGCGTTCGGTGTAACGCGTAAGGATCGACCTGCTCGCGTAGACTCGTAACTGCCCGACTGGCTCGGGCTGTTGGGTCACCGTCCGAGGAGAAGCAGGTTTGTCCGGATCGTCTATCTTCGATCAGCTCCAGGCCGAGCACCTCGCGTTAGACGAGGTAGCGGGTGGAGAGTTCCCACATCCCGAGCGGACTCGTGTTATCGCAGTCGCCAACCAAAAAGGTGGCGTCGGAAAGACATCGACCGCAGTGAATCTTGCAGCCGCTTTAGCTGAAGGCGGGTTGCACGTCCTGCTCATTGACGCGGACTCACAAGGAAATGCCTCAACAGCACTGGGGGTGGAGCACGATGAAGACAGTGCATCCATCTATGACGTCCTCGTCGACACCATGCTCATCAAGGACGTTGTCACCAAGACGCGATTCTGCGAGTCCCTGTGGTGCGTACCTGCGACCATTGACGTAGCTGCTGTCGAGATAGAGCTCATCTCCACCGCTGAGCGGGAGTCACGTCTGCGGCGTGCACTGGTGGACTACCTGGTTTCACGTGAAACCGAGGGTCTGGAGCCCCTTGACTACGTCATCATTGATTGCCCACCGAGCCTCGGCATAATGACGATCAATGCCTTCGTCGCTGCCGATGAGGTTCTTATTCCGATGCAGGCTGAGTACTACGCCCTTGAAGGACTCGCTCTGTTGACGCGCTCCATTGACAGGATCGCGCGTATTCACAATCCGGGACTGGGAGTCTCCATGATTGTGCTCACCATGTTTGACGGACGCACCACGCTGGCGCGTGAGGTGGAGTCCGAAGTCCGTTCCTATTTCCCTGATGCCACGCTGGACACTAAGGTGCCACGTTCCATCCGTGTTGCCGAGGCTCCCTCCTTCGGCGCTCCTGTGGTGTTCTGGGATCCCCGGTCCACCGGCGCGATTGCGTACAAGAAAAATGGCTCGTGAGGTTGCTCTGCGGGGCGCTCCCCGGAGTGAAGGCGAGGAAGCCTGATGGCTCAA